>QWCQ01000953.1_pt1 | contig 13248 bp, 14 predicted proteins | sample 1972701 | NCBI WGS metagenome assembly QWCQ01 (sample SAMN09866704, study PRJNA288562) | Human gut metagenome isolate pre4_stool, whole genome shotgun sequencing...
CCTACAAGGGTAAGCCTGTTTTGATTGTAAGAGATTTAGAGTATCTAACAAAACAAAGTAAGAATAATTTGAATTGGATCATAAAGACACAAGGTTTAGGCTTTTTGTTGCAAGGTAGGTCGTTAGATGATTTTAAGCTTGAGAATAACTCTTTTTATAATATGAAATATAGCCTAAATATACTCTTTGAAGATGATGTATACAGTTTGATAAAGAGATATGGTGTTGATTCAGATAAGCTAAAAGATATTGACAAGTATTTTGAAACTGATAGCAAGGAAGAGTTTAACAGAGATGTAGACTTATATATTAGGCTTAGAGATTTGAGGAACCTTTATAGGTCTTTAGCATTATATGAAATAAATAATGACCTAAGAAAGAAAATAACAAGGATAATATCAGAGGAACTTATAAGGCTAGGAGTTTTAGATAAACCTAGAGATGATTTTAGTTTAGGTTCAGCTGATGTTTGGAACATGGAAAGTGAAATAAGAAATCTTAGAGTATCATTAATCAAAGGAAAAGATTATACAAAAAATATATTAGAACTTGCTGCAAACCATAATTAAATAGAAAAATTAAGAGTAGTCAAATTGACTACTCTTTTTATATGCAAAAACGGAGGTGTTATCCTATGGCAATAAAAATAAAAGGCTTTAAAAAGGCAAATAAAGAGCCTAAATGTTTATGTAAATCTACAAGAAAGACAATTAACACAGAAACGGCCCAATATCCATTAGATGATAAATATTTAAGGGTATTACAAACCGAGGCTAGTATTGTTTTTGATAGAATCATGAAACAAGCTACAAAAGAAATATACGAAGTATTGATAAGCGACTAAAGGTTGCTTATTATGAGGTGGTAATTCAATTAGGAAGAATGACGGTCTCCAACACCGTATATATAGGTTCAAATCCTATCCGCTTCGCCAGAAATTAAAATAACAGGAGGCAAGAATGACCCCAAGAGAAAAGTATAGGAGAGTCAAGGTTATTCTTGACCGATACTTAAAAATCATTAATAAGGTTGCCAGGGGCGGCAAGATTGATCCAAGCCTTGCTAAGAAATTAAACATACCTACAGAATTGCAACCGATACTAGAAAGAGCTTATAAGAAAGGACAAATAGAAATATCTTATCCAGATATTAATCTAAATGTGGTTGAGGTTGAAAACCTTACAAGAGAAATAAGACCAAGCGATAATCCCATCTATAAGCTAAGTCAAGAAACAGTAGAAGATGGTCTAGATTATCAACTAGATAAGTTTAGGCAAAGAGTATCAAGCACTAGTATAGAATACTTTAAAAAAGAATTTGCAGTTATAGATGAGGTATTCAAAGATGATAGGCCGAGAGACTCATGGCTTGCAACAGAATTAAGAAAGATAACACGTGATACCAAGCAAGATTGGGACATGGTAGTTAAGACTGAATTAATCAATAGCAAGAATGAGGGCATAGCAGATGCAATTATCAAGGGCAAGAGTCCATACTCTAATAAGGGGCTAGAAACAAAAGTATTTAAAAGACCTAGTCCAGGTGCTTGCAATCATTGTGCTAGCCTTTATCTAGAAGAAGATGGCAAGACCCCTAAAGTATTTTTACTAGCTGACCTAATAGCTAATGGTACTAATTATGGCAAGAAGACAGCCGAGTGGAAACCAGTAGTAGGAGTAACACACCCACATTGCCAATGTATGATTGAAGTCTTACCAGAAGGAGCTAGCTTTGATGGAAGCGGCAGAATGATTTTTGAAAGGAAGGTTGAATGACTGAAAACAAAAGATATAAAGTAAACTTTGCCAGCAAGGGTGGATCATTCAATGCCGACCAGTTTGTGCCAAGGCTTACTACTTCATACTATAACAACGAAGCCCCTATAGATGATATGTTTGTATCGACCAACTACAGGGAAAAAGAAAACAAATTATCATTTGAATTATTAAAAAAAGTATCAAAAGAGGTTGCACCAATATCCAATGTTATATCAACCAGGATAGACCAGGTAAGCGCCTTTACTTCAAGGTCTAGATATGCAACGGACGGTGTAGGTTTTAAGGTTGTACTAAAAGATAGCAACGAAGATCCAACCGAGGAGCAAGAGAAAACCATAGACCTTATAGAAAAGTTTATAGAAAATTGTGGTCTAGGTAAAAATTCTAAGCGAGATGATTTTGGTACTTTTATTAAAAAGATTATAAGGGACTCATTAACATATGACCAAGTCAATTTTGAGTTAGAATATGACGTTACAGGCCAATATATACAAGCCTTTGAAGCGGTAGATGCAGCAACAATCAAACCAGCCCTTGAAGATGTAGACCTTAAAGATTCAGCTTATGAGGATATAGACTTTAGAGAGGGTGAAGAACTATCTTATGTGCAAGTTATCAATGGTAAGATTGTAGCAGGTTTTACAGCTGATGAGATGGCCTTTGCGGTAAGGAATCCTAGTACAGATGTAGAAACACAGCCTTATGGTATATCAGAAATAGAAACTATTGTAAGACAAGTCACCTCATACCTTGAAGCGGAAGACTACAACATGAGGTTTTTCCAGCAAGGCGGTATGACAAAAGGAATCCTAAATATTAAAGGTGAAAAGGGAGGCCCAGCGCCAGGTGATAGGCAGACTCTAGAATCCTTTAAAAGGCAATGGAGAACACAAGTAACAGGACAAAAAGGCGCGTGGAAAATACCAGTATTTACCCTACCAGGAGAACTAGAATTTATAAACATAGCCCAATCGGGTGGTGAAATGGTATTTGAAAAATGGGTAAACTACTTAATCAATATCATATGCGGCGCTTATAAAATAGATCCAGCAGAAATAAATTTCCCTAATAATGGCGGTGTAGGTGGTAAAGGTTCTAGCCTATTTTCAGGTGACGAAGAAAAGATTGATAATTCAAAGCAAAAAGGCCTATTCCCACTATTAAAGTTTATTGAAAATACAATAAACAAAAATATCATTGAGAAATTCAATACCGAAGATGAATATAAGTTTGTATTTGACGGTATAGACAATGAATCAGAATCAGAACAAGTCGACCTAGCAAAGAAAAAGACTGAATCCTACATGACGATAAATGAAGTGAGGGCAGAAAAGGGCTTGCCAGAAATAGAGGGTGGAGATATAGTCGCCAATCCATATTATGTACAAGCAAAACAAATGGCACCAGGTGGTGACTCTATGGATTTTGATTTTGACTCATATGGTGATGATGAAGAAGAAGGGGGAGATGATACGGAAGGCGAAGATGAAGAAACAAGCGAAGACTTATTTCAAAAGTCTTTAAGTCAAGTAAACAAAGAAATAGAGCTTGAAAATATCCTTGAAAAGAAGTTAGACAAATCAAAGCTTGTATTAATGGAAACGCAAGTTGAAGACAAGCATGGAGTACACCGAGCTAAAAGGTGGAAGAATCCAGCGGCGGCACTTAAAGAAATAAAAAGGCAAACAAACTTACCAGAAAATACAAAATTAACATTTAAAAGTAAGGAAAATCATGGTATAATATTAAGTGAAAAGCAGCTGATAGACCAGTATTGGAAGCAAAAACCAAATGGCACTATACAAGAATTTATAAAACACAATTTTGTTGTCGGAAAAGAAGAAACAAAAGAAAAACAAGCAATCACCAAAGAAAAATCACAAATTGAAATAAAACAAATTAAACCTAGTGAATTTGTAAAAGCCTTAAATGAGGCTATAAACTCTATGCCAGAAGATAAAAGGTGGAGAGTATCTTCCAAAAAAGAGGAAGATTGCAAAAGCTTAAAATGTTATACTACTGAAGGTGGTAGTGTATTTGCAATTAGTGAAGATGGAGACATTGAGGGTTTTTGCAAGAATAGCCACGATTCAACAAGAGGAAGAGACTTATTGAATGAGGCGGTTAAACTAGGCGGTAAAAAATTGGATAGTTTTATTGGAAACCATAAATTTTATTCAAAAAACGGATTCACCGCTTATAGTAGATGCAAGTTTGATAAAAATTGCAAACCAGCACTATGGAGAGAAGGAATAGACAAGGAAGAAGATATAGCTTTCTATATATATGATGGAAATAATGATTATAAAATTTGGAAAGAAGAAAGTACCGGCGTAAAGAATTTTGTTGGTGACACAGCCTATGATGACGCTTACAAATATAGAGACAATATTTTAAAAGGAAAGAGCAATGATTAAATATGAAGATTATAAAAATAAGGTTATAAAAGAATTTAAAGAATTATGGCCTAGCCTAAGTGATGAAGAAGTAGATAAATACTTTGAGGACGAAGGTGAAGAAACTACAAGAGAGGATTTTGATTCTCATTTAGCCGACTTAAAAGCAGGAAAAATCACCGAACAAATTTTGATGCACGGTTGTGTTGGATCAACAGCCTATGAATTATCGTTAATGTATTAAAACCAATAAACTTAACTTGAACACGTTAGAAACAATATCTAGCGTGTTTTTTTATGCGAAAAAGGAGCGACAATGGATAGTTACAAATTTCAAAAAGCGTGTAAAGAATGGCTAATAAAATACTACAAAGACCACTATAACAAATTTATAGGGATTGAAGATGTATTTGTCGTATGGTCATGTAAAACTTTACAGAATAATAAAATATTAATATCTACAACCATAAATGATGGTGTATATGTAGAAGCAACCTACAACGGAGATAAGAAAGAAACATACTTTGATATTTATACAAAAGTTAGAAATGTTTTAGTGGAAAATAAGAAATTATTTAAGGATTAAAGGGGTGATTGAATGAAAATAAAAATAAAAGGGTTTAAAAGCCTTATAAAGGCAGTAAGAAATAGGGCACACCTAGTCCCTGTTATGACACTTATAAATGGTAAATTTAAAACTTACTATGGTAAAAGATATGTATCGCCAGGCGAAGCTATGGAGACAGCAAAAGAAGATTTTAAAATAAACCCATATCAAGAGGCAATCTTTGAATCAAAAGATGGAAAAGTAAAAAATATAACAGAAAAAGAAGTCCTAAAAATGTATGACGAAGCTGGCAAGCCAGGAGTCTTACAAGACTTCATCAAGAAAAACTTTAAAAAACCTAAAGTTAAAGCTAGCACCAAGGATAATGGGCAGTTGTCGCTTGATGATATGGTGCAAGGTAACAATGATGTAAAACCAAAAGATAAAAAAGACTCTGACAGCAAACAAAAAACTGAAAAGTTATGGCAAGAATTTGAAAAATGGAGAGCCAAGGCAGGAATCAGTTTATCAAGAGTAGTAGGTATCCCTTCTAGTAAGCTCAATGATATGACACCATCTGAATCTAGAAAAATAGCGAGTGATTTCTTTGCAGATGAAATTGCAAAAGGTAACACCCATATGGGAGAGACGATAGATGAATGTTTAGAGAGTTACATTCAAGTATTTAAAAAACAATTTAAAATAAAAGAAGGCCAGAAAAATCAGAAATTAAGGTCTGTTACTTCAAGAGAACAACAGATGAGCGCTGATGATTTGATGCAGGGTAATAATAAGAAAGAAAAGAAAATAGATAGTGGAATTACAATTACAGGTCCTATATATGATGATGACGAAAGACCAACTTATTATATTAATGACAACGGAAATGTTATAGAGACACAAGATACAAAGATTGTGGATCAGTATAGGGCTAAACAAAAAGAATTTGAGAATCAAGCTGGCATAGATAATAAAAATGATGATGAAGAAGAAAATAATGCAGGTAAAGAAAATAAAAACCCACAAAACGAAATAACCGACCCTAAACAAATAATTATTGACAAATTGCAACAAAAAGGTGCATTTATTTGGAAAAAAAGTGGATATGAAAGACTATATTTTAATGAAGTTGGTAAAGATGTAGCTGACAGAATAGCTAAAGAAGAAGGGATTAGTAAAGAAAGTTCTACTTACAAATCTTTAGAATATTTTACAAGCAAAACGTATCTAAACCTAAAAGATGAAAAACTATATATACCAGCTAACGGAAGCAAAGGCTATGAATTAGATCCCCAATATCAAAAAAAGTTGGTTCAATATATGCAAGAAATACCTAAAAATATTGATACTACAAACAATAAAAATGTTAAGTTACTAAATGCAGAAGGCGAAGAAAAATTACTTAGCGCTATTGACGGGAAATTAAGCTATGGAAACCCTTATAGAGCATTTTTCGACCCAGACAAAATGCTAAAACTAGCAGAAATTGAAGATAAAGATCCATTTGATGGTAAAACTATGCGCAAGCTTAGGACTCTAGAGAGTACCAATATCAACTTAATAACTGGCGAAGTAACCACAAGAGTTGGAGATCCAGAAAATATAATCCCTAAAGTACAAGAAACTATAAATAAACTTATATCAGAAATAAAAGCTGAAACACAAGGTGATGAACTAGACCTTGGCGCACTAGCCCAACAAAACCAAGACCTAGAGGAAAAAAGAGCCAAGCAAAGATTAAAAGAAAATTCAAAAGAATATATTGAAGAAAACAGAAAAAGGACAACACTTGACGACTTAAATGCTAGGGATAGATTTGGTACTAAAAAAATAGAGAGCAAAGGTGAATATAAGCAAGTATCCAACATTAATGAGTTGATAGATAAAGCAAAGGCGATTAAAGACTACCATGTAGATGTTAAGGGTAGAGCTATTTTAGATATGCTAGGTGTAAATATACCTATGTATTCAAAGAGAAATGGGAAGCTATTTCCAGGGGAAAAATTAGGCTATTGTAGGTCTCATATAAACGATGATACAGGCGAAGTTATTCCATATGAAATAGGCATAGTTGCAGAAACGGGAAATTCGACTGAAGAAACAGGGGCAATTATTCATGAAGCTATGCACGCAAAAATAAAAGGCATAAGTCAGAATATCTTAAATAAATGTGTGATAAAAGGCGGATTGCTAGAAAAAGAAGTCCAGCACAATGTTGAAGAAAGTTTAGTTGAAATTGCAGGATTTTCTTTGTCAAAAACAATTCATGGAAGTGACAATTATAAGGAAATATTGGCCTACCCAGAAGAAATAGCTTTAACTCTACCCAGAGTTTGGGATATTGACGAATTTAAAACTGCAAGGAAAACAGGTATAGATGGCATAGGAAAAGAAATATATAATCAGATAATGGCGGGCAATAAAGAGTTTATAGACAAAATTGCCAACACTTATGTATCAGATGAGGCAAAAGACAAAGCAAACAAAAGAACAGCAGCTATTGAAAAAACTATGCTAGATAGAACAGATAAATTAGAAGCAATAACCAGCGGCAACGAAAAATCGCCAATAGGAAACTTAGTCGAGGAATTAAAACGTGGCACAATTTCATTAGAAGTAGCACTTAATAGTAGCAAATACGGCGCAATAGCCGCGGTGCTAATAACTAAATTCTTGGAAGATGAGGACCTAGACGGTATTGACGCTTTGATCGGATCATTATAGGAGGATATGAATGGCAAAAGTAATTAATTCTTTAGAAGAAATGAAAAACGAAATATTAAAAGAAGTAGACGGACAAGAAAATTTCAGAGCTGTATCAACAGCTTTAAATATCATGCTATCAGATGATGTTGTAGATGGAGTAAATAAAGCACAAAACTGTTACGACCACCTAGTAGAACTAGGCGAACAAAAATTAGCAGATAAATATATAAAACCTTTAATCTAAATCAATAAAAAACTAAATACAAACCTTTAAAAGGCACTTATGAGAAATCATAGGTGCTTTTTTTATGCATATCTTTATAAAAAAGGGCGGGAGGTAGGGAGTAAGTACTTTGAGAAAGGAGGATAAGATTGTGAGGGATATGCAGATATATGTACCTTTAGTAGACCTTATAAAAAGTGAAGAATCAAAAAGCTTTAATTCTAAAAAAGGAATTATAGGCAAGATTAAGGGACTTGCTAGCACACCAGACCTTGACTATCAAGGTGAAAAAGTTGTGCAAAAATGCCTTGATATTTCATCATTTTTAGAAAAGGGATTTTTGAACTTGGACCATGACAACTCTAGGATTGTTGGTTATCCAGATAAGCACAATACAAAAATCACAAAAGACGGTCTATACCTAGAAGGGTACTTGCTAGACAACGCAGACGGCAGAAGATTTTGGGAAACCGCTATAGCCCTACAGAAGTCCGGGACTTCTAGAAGATTAGGTTTTTCTATTGAAGGACAAATTCTCAAAGAAGACGAAAAGGGCCAAATACTTAAGGCAAGAGTAACAAATGTAGCAGTAACAAGCACACCTTGTAATGCTAATGCAACATGGAATGCAGTAGTCAAATCAATGACAGCTTGCAGTACAAGTGACACGGCATTGCTTAGGGAAAGTTTAGAGAATGGGAAAATCTACTATCAAAAAGCCCTAGATGGTGACAGGGAAGTATTAGATACACTTAAAACCTTTAAAAACAAGCTTAATAAGAGCGAAAATGAAGACGATATAAAACTATATCTCATGATGTTTAAAGGTATATACGGTCCCGAAATGGAAGATAAAGTACACCAAATAATCAACTTTAAGGAGTGAAAATGGACGAAACAAAGAAAATAGGAATTGATGAAAAACTCAATAGACTACTTAAAAACGTAACAGACGACTACTTTGCAAAAGACGAAGTAGAAGATATGCCAGATGATGAAGACTATATCAGCGAAGATGAAGTCGTAGATACAAATGATGATGAAATAACTTACGATTTTTCAGCAACCGAACCTGAAGAAGAAATCGAGGGTGACGAGGAAATCGAAGAAGATAATGAGCTAGAAAAGGCAGAGGAAGACGAAATTGTCGAAGATGAGGAAACCGAACCAGAGGCAGAGATTGATGAAGAATCAGAAGCCGAAGAAGAACAAGTCGAGGAAGACGAAGATGTAGAAGAAGTCGAATATGACGACCTACTAGAAAGAGTTAGAGACGACCTAGGACTTGATGAAATCAACGGTAGACTTGACGACCTAACAGCCAATTTAAGTAAGGTTGTAGACCTACTAGAAATCAACGTTGACAATTCAAATGAAGTAGTAGAAAAGAACAAAGAACTTGAAAAGTCAATCAACCTACTAACAAAGAAATTAAAAAATTCTGAAAAAATCAGAAAATCAGTACAAAATGCAAAAGTTTTTAACAAATACGAGGAAGAAAAGAAAACCTACAAAGACTTATCAAAGTCACAAAGGGCAGAAATCCTAACAAGTGAACTTTTAGCAGGCAATAAATTTGTATCAGCTACTGATGTAAGCAAGGCAGAACAAGGTGCACAACTATCTAAAGAGTGCATAGCAATTATCGAAAAACATTTATAATTTTAAAATTAGAAAGGAAATAAAAATATGGCTTTTAGCGCACTAACACAAACACAAATTCAAGACCTTTATAAGGCACTAACTACTAATGACTTTGCACAAATTAATCAAGGGGCAACAGGTGGTGCCGCTTTAATTCCAGAGGTACTAGAAAACACACTTAAAACACTAACTTATACAGAACAACACCTAAAACTTTTTAGAGATATTCCAAAATCAAGAGCATTCTCAAACGTTGAAGAATTTAATGTTGTAGATTCTTATGGTGAAGATATACCAGGATTCCAACCAGAAGGTATTGCAGGACTTGATACAACCTCTAATTACAAAAGAGAACTTGCAAAGGTTAAATGTATAAATGTTACTAGATCAGTAACCGACCTAATGAGGCTTGTTAATACCGTATCTGAACCAGAAGCTCTAGAAACTCAAAACGGTATGAAATATGTCCTAGGTCAAACAGAAAGTGCACTTTTCTATGGTGACTCTAGCTTAGCACCAGAGGGTGAAGAAGGTCTACAATGGGACGGTGTATTTAAACAAGCAGCAGAAGAAAATATTTTCGACTTAAGAGGTAAACACCTAGAAGATACCCACCTTAATGACGCAGCAACAGCAATCCTAGATAACTATGGAACACCAACCAAAGCTTATCTACCAATGAATGTTGCACAAAAATTCTCTGAACAATACTATCCAAACCAAAGGGCACTAATGAGTGTTGAAAGCGGAGAAATGGTAGCCGGAACTACAGTAACTAAATTTAATACCCTAGGTGGTACAATCGATATAACACCAGATGTATTCCTAAGAAGGGGTATTAAAGCACTTAATACTAACGAAGGAGCATTTGGCCAAGAACCACCAACAGCACCAACAGTAACAGCAGCAGTTGGCGAAGAAGATCCTAAAAACCCAGCTAAATTTGGCAAAGGCGGTACATTTAAGTATGCAGTAGTTGCATATTCACACAAGGGTAAATCAGTAGCGGTAGAAGCAGGTACACCAGTTGTTGTAGCTGAAGGAGACGCTAAAAAAGGCGTTAAGCTAACAATCAAAAACTCTGATACACAAATCCATGAACCAGAATACTTTGTAATTTATAGAACTGAAGACAATGGATCTCAATTCTATGAAATCGGCAGAATCGGTGCTAAGTCTAGAGAAAAATCAGCAGTAACTGAATTTATCGACAGAAACGAAACTTTACCAAATACAGGTGAAGCAGTTATCGGTCAATTTGATGAATCAGCAATCACCTTTAGACAATTATTACCAGCATTTAAACTACCATATGCAATGATAGGTCCAGTAAGAAGATTTGGTATCTTCCTTTACGGTACACCAATCATCTATGCACCAAAGAGGTTTGTAACTATTAGAAATATTAAGATTGACTAGGCTTTCAGCCTAGTTTTTCTTTAAGGAGAAAATTATGCTAATTAAAAACTTAAATCTAGCTAATTGTAAAATTGTTATAGGCGAGTCAGAGCCTATCAAGTTTGATGAAAGCGGCAAGACTGAAATCGCCCCAGAATTAGGTCAGGAGCTTTTAAAACTTAAAGGCTATGAATTAGTCGAGGAAAAGGAAAAAGGCGAACCAGGGGCAGATAAGAAAGAAAAAGAGCCAAAAGAAACTACACTAGCAACAGGAACTGTTGAAGTAGAAGAAATTGACACAGAAGAAGGCAATGAAAAGGAAAATAAAGAAGAAATTAATCCTGAAGAAGATTTGCCAGATTATGAAGCCTTAACAACTAAAGAACTAAAAGACCTTATCAAGGAAAAGGGAGAGAAAGCACCTAGTGGAGCAACCAAGGCAGACCTTATAGAAATCCTAAATAACCTTGAAAAATAGTAAAGGAAAGGAGAGGGTATGAGAAAATACTATGACAATATGTATGAAGAAGAGAATCCCTCTTCTAGTGATAAAAATAAAAAAACTGATGAAAAATTTGTACTTCCAAAAGATCCAGAGGCTGAAAAGCATATCAAAATTAATGGCCTAACCACAGATGACTTAATAGATAACCATTTCCAAGGTATAGACCTTATGACTTATGATGGCACACCTTTTTCTAGAACTTTTTTAGTATCAAGTCTTAATTCAGCAATAGATAGGGCTGAACAGGTTTTTGATATTTGCATAACACCTAGAGAAATCAAAGACGAATTACACGACTTTGAAGGTAACAGTTTGTTTGATTCTTACCAGTACACACCACTTTTTAAAAGACCAGTAAAAGAAATTGAGTCTATAACCTACAAGATGGGAAATAGACAAATCTTACAAGTCCCTAAAGAGTGGATTCAGCTAGACAAAAGGGTAGGAGATGTAACAATTTTTCCTATAACAGGATCAGTAAACTATATCAATCCAGCCCTAGGAGTTGCAGTCCCTTATTTTATGACAAGGTCCTATATGCCAATGGCAGTATCAATAAACTATAAAGCAGGCATGGAGAAAGAAGAAATACCTCACAATCTTTTAGATTGGATATTTAAGTATGCGGCTATAACAATCTTTGAAGTATGGGGAGATCAAATTATAGGTGCAGGTATTGCTTCAGCATCAGTTTCTATTGATGGATTAAGCCAATCCATAGGAACAACACAGTCAGCTATGTACGGTGGAGCTAGTGCACGTATTCTAGAATACAGAAAAGACTTAGAGGAATTAACACCTATTATCAGGAAATATTTTGCTAGGTTTGATTCTGTCGTACTATAGGAGGCAGTTATGGCAGCAGGGGTAAGTTTTAATCCTATAAATTTTGATGAATTAATCGAAAGTCACGGCTATAACGTCTCATGGTATCAATCCATAGTTTGCGAGTGTATGAGCGAAGGCCAGCCTAGTCCACATTGTCCTTATTGTAAAGGGGAAGGCTATAGGTATATACGAAGAAAAGAAATAAAGGTTGTAGCAACTAGCTTTAATGGTAACCAAGTTTTAAAGCTTGAAGGTATATCCGAGCCAGGCACAGTTTATGTTACACCAGAAAGAGATGTAATCATGTCTTACCATGACAAGCTAGATTTTTTTGAGATTGATTGTAGGTATTCCCAAGTGGTAACAGTCAAAGGAAATAGGACGTCTAGCACCTATAGGCCTATAAAGCAAGTGGTTTTTGTCATGGTAGGAAACTATATCTATGATGAGAAAGTAGACTTTGTTATAAGCAAAGATAGACACCACTTAGAGTGGATAGACCCAAAGACTAAGCCGGTAGATGGATCAAAGATAAGTATTTTATACTTAACTAGTCCAGAATACATGATTAAAGATATGAGCCACGAGCTAAGGTCAGTAAACACCAGAAAGGGACACGTTAGCCCACAAACAGAAATCATGCCAAAACAGTATCTAGCAACCAGGATTAACTTTGCTTATGGAAATACTGTAAATGCTAAAAGAGAGTATGAACCTAGTGTAGAAGAGAAGGGAAGTTTTTCTTATGACTGATAAAATTGGAGATGCTATTGATAAAATAGCTAGTGATACAGTAAAAGCGACTTTATCCTATGCTAGAAGCGAGCTTATTTATGAAGCCCACACAAAATTACAATCTACAAGCATAGAGTACAAGCAGGCTATATCAGGTGTAATTATGGACGGACCATTACAAGGGCACGTCCAGCTTGACGGAAAATTCCCGGCTATGCTAGAAAAGGGATTTGGTAAGTTTGATGAAAAAAGAGGATTTGCCAAGTCACCTAAAAAGAAAAAAATAACTAGACGAATAGACGGTAGAAATGAGCCAGGGTGGTTTTTAACCATACCATTTAGGCACAAAACAAGTGGCAAAGGGGCTTTACCTACTAAGATATTAAAAGCCGCTATTAGCAAACGTGTTAAAATAAAATGTTTAATATAGTAGATAAGATCAAAGAGTTTTTTTCGGAGATACTTATTGATATGATCAAGGAAAATTT
>QWCQ01000954.1_pt1 | contig 13222 bp, 10 predicted proteins | sample 1972701 | NCBI WGS metagenome assembly QWCQ01 (sample SAMN09866704, study PRJNA288562) | Human gut metagenome isolate pre4_stool, whole genome shotgun sequencing...
AGGGGGCGGCAATGCCCCCTCCACCCCCTCCTATAACCTCCCCCACACCCCCGTGCCCTGGCAGGGGCCTCGACCCACGGCTACGCAAAAAGTTCTACGGCTAAAAAGAAATAGGAAGCGTAAATTGTTGCAAGCAACAATTTGCGAACTGACCTACCATCAATTTGCTTCGCAAATTGGGTTAGGTCATGTCAACACGTTCGCTTCGCTCTCTCAAACAGCAAAATTTTTTAACGCCTTCGAACTTTTTGCTTACTGCCTGACAACTTCTACGGCATATTGGCAAAGGCGACTGCCCGACAACTATAACAACAAGCTGGGCACTCTTGCCAAGTTTTTTATGAAAATCAAATTAAAACTTGAGGTCAAACTGGGCATTGTTGCTCAGTTTATTTTATTGTTTTAAATTTTTTCTCTAATAGATCTTAATTGAAGCAGTGAAAGTTGTTGGATAATTGTAACGAGGAATTTTTGTAAAGGGAAAACCAAACTGTAATCTTTTAAAACCCCGTAAAGCAAGACAGCCGTTAAAAAATTCAACTGTGAATGAGCGATTGATATTTGCGAAGCAAATTCAGTCGCTCAACCGACAAACCCTAACAACGAAAAGGAGCGAAGCGAACTTTGAGTTGATTAGGTTCGCGCGACGGTCGCGATAAAAAAATAGAGTTAGTCAAATAACTAACTCAAGTTAATAAAAATTTTTCAGTTTTAAAAGTTTGAGCGACCTAGTTTTGAATTTTAGGCTGGCTGCTGCTCGGGGTTGTTGGCAAAGGCCCCTGCCAGGTCGTTAGGGTGTTAAGGGGAGGTCTGGAGGGGACAAGGGCGATTCGAAACGCCCTAAGTCCCCTCCAGTATTAGAAAAAAAACCTTAATATTAAAAAAATATTTTTTAAGAAAAAACTTTTTAAATTTGTTCTTAAAGCGAAGCTTTAGCCCCTCACTAACAAATGATCTCCCACTAGGGCAACTTTAAAGTTTTTATAAAAATCTTTTTCGAAAAAGATTTGCCAGTCCCTTATTTCTGGATCCTTCACGATTATATTTTCATAAATCGCCCTTATGTTTTCCGCCTTTAGTCCAAAGGCAATGGCAAGGAGAAAGTCTTCTTCTTCATCTCCCAAACCCTTTAATAGTTCTTCTTCTACTTTTTCTAGTTCTCTATATTTTTTGTTGCCAAGCTCTGTCATCTTGGAGAAGGTCGTTATGAGCCTTGCGTAAAAGACTAGAGCCAAGACTATGCTTATTATGCCAAAGAATTTTTCGTTGTAGACTGTGACTATGCCCACGAAAAACAAGAGGGAAAAGACTACAAAGGATAATAAAATTTTAAGGGTCTTTTTTTCTTTTGTAAAAAGTTTTTTTGCCACCATTTCTTCTTCCAAGTAATATATAAAGTCGTTGAATTTTTTGTTGTAGTTGTCGGGTTCTCGCCTTCTCATTTTATCTAAAGTGCGAGTTGAAATTTCTCCATCGCCAAAGGAAAAGAGGGTGTCAAAAAGTTTTTTCTCACCATCATCTAGTCCTTCTGCCCTTAAATTTTTAAGGCTGTAGGAAATTTTTTCTTCGCCAGATTTTGTAGTGTAAAAATTTTTTTCGATTTCTACATGGCCCTCGCCAATAACTTTTACTATCATGGCAATTATGGTGTTGTAGATAAAGTTTGGTCCCTTGTAGAGGTAGCCCTTCTCGTAATATTTTATGTCTAGATCTCTATCTTTTGCTGGGACTTCTTTTTTCTTGGCTAAAAGATATGCCATGAAGAGGGACAAGAGAATGAGCAAGATATTTATTGTCAAAAAGTATGTGCTTGATAAGTTCATTTTTAATTCCATTTAATCACCTCTTTCTATTATATACAAAAAAATTTTTTTGGGTATAATATTTATATTGGAGGGATTGAATGTACGATATTATTATAATTGGTGGAGGTCCTGCTGGTTTATCTGCAGGTCTTTATGCGGCTAGAAGTAAAAAGAAAACTTTAATTATAGAAAAGGGAATCGAAGGCGGACAAATCGCTGAGACTACTAATGTTGAAAATTATCCAGGGATCGATGCCATTGATGGAGTTGAACTAGGAAAGAGAATGGCTGACCAAGCGAAGAAGTTTGGGGCAGAAATTGTCATGGACGAGGTTGAGGACATTGAACTTGAAGGCAAGGTCAAAAAGATTAAGGGCCATGTTGATTCTTATGAAGCCAAGGCAGTCATCATTGCCACTGGTGCTTCTCCAAGAGAAATTGGTGCGCCTGGTGAAAAAGAATACAAGGGTCGTGGCGTAAGCTACTGCTCAACTTGTGACGCTGCCTTCTACGAAGATGAAACTGTTTATGTTGTGGGCGGCGGCGACTCTGCTGTTCAAGAGGCAATTTTCATCACAAATTTTGCCAAGAAAGTTTACATCATTCACAGAAGGGACGAGCTTAGGGCTTCAAAGGTCCTTCAAGAAAAGGCCTTTAAGAACGACAAAATTGATTTTATTTGGAACACAACTGTTAAGGAAATAAGGGGCGACAAGATTGTCAATGAAATGATCTTAAAGGACACTAAGACTGGCGAGGAAAGGTCAATTAAGGGTGACGATCCTTTCGGCATCTTTGTATTCATTGGCTATGTTCCTAAGACTGATATGTTTAAGGGCAAGGTAGACTTAACTGATGATGGCTACATCAAGACTGACGAAGAGATGAGGACAAATGTGCCAGGAGTTTTTGCAGCAGGAGATATAAGAAAGAAGACTGTTCGCCAAGTTGTTAACGCAGCAGGTGACGGTGCAGTTGCTGCCATGAATGCGCAAAAGTATATTGACGAAGAAGAAGGAAATCTTTACGAAGGTTTCAAGGAAAATAAATAAAATTTTGCAAAAAGAAAAACATTGCTTGAAGATAAATTTCAAACAATGTTTTTTTATTGTCTAAATTTCACTTGTCCAATCTGCCTTTAGGGTGTAGGCAACCATGAGGACGGCGCCTAGAGTCCAGGAGATGGGATAGAGAAGGTAGACATTTTCTATTGCCATGTAATGTGGAATTACAAATTTTGCGGCGAGAATCCTAAAGAGGCAAAGGGACAAGAGCATTATTATCATTGGTGGCACTGTCCTTCCAGTCCCCCTCACTGTGCCTGCCAGGGAGTGAAGGATGGCAAGGAGAAAGTAGAAGGGACAGAAAAATTTCGTGGCGAGAACTCCTGCTGCAATTACATCAGGCTCCTGAGTGAAGAGGGCAATGACCCTTGGTGCAAACTTGTAAAGCATGGTGCCAGATATAATTGTATAGATGATAGTCATAAGAAGGGTAGTCCACATTCCCTTCTTCACCCTGTCAATTTTGCCTGCACCGTAGTTTTGCCCCGCAAAGGTTGTTATGGCAAGGCTGAGACTAAGGACGGGCAAGATGTTAAAGCCGTCGATCTTTACAAAGGCGCCGAAGCCTGCCATGGGCATGGGCCCAAAGGCATTGACGCTAGACTGCATTATTACATTGGATAAAGATATTACTGCCCCTTGAATTGCTGTTGGTATGCCAACTTTTATTATGCGAAGTGCCATGTCAGCCTGAATTTTTATTTTATTCAAGCGAACTTTATAGATTTCAGGAACTCGGAGCAAAAATAAAAGTGCCAATAGGGCTGAAATAAATTGGCTTATGTTTGTGGCAATGGCTGCACCTTTTACGCCCATGGCAAAATTTTTGATGAATAAAAAATCTAGGACTACATTGGTAGCTGATGCTATAAAAAGGTATAAGAGGGAGCGCTTTGAATTTCCAACAGCATTTAAGATGCCTGCCTCCATGTTGTAGATGACATTAAAGACAAGACCCAGAGAAAAAACTCTTAGATATTCGATAGACTCGGGCATGACTTCACTTGGTGTCTGCATCTTTTCCAAAAACCAAGGGGCAAAGATGTAGCCCAAGATGGAAATGGAGATGCCAAGGACTAGGGCAAGAGCCATGGAAGTGTGGATGGAGACCCTCACATCCTTTCTTGCATTAGAGCCAAGGGACTGGGCAAGAATTATGCCAGAGCCAACAGCTATACCCTGGGCAAAGGATATGAGTAGGTTTATTAGGGCTGTGCTTGACCCAACTGCCGCCAAGGCATTACTTCCCACGAAGTTTCCAACTATCATGGAGTCAATGGTGTTGTAGGTCTGTTGAAGAAGGTTGCCAAGGATTAGGGGTATGGAAAAGATGAGAATTGTCTTCCAGATGCTTCCTTCAGTCATTAAATTTTTTTCGATATTTGTAATTTCTTTATCTTTCACTTTTATCATTCCATTAATTTAAATTCATCTTGTAAAAATTTCTCTTGTGAATAAGTAATATTGTACTTGAAAAGTAAAAATATTTCAAAGTTAGGAAGCTTAAATAAAAAAAGTATCCCGTAATTTTTGGGATACTTAATTTTTTGTATTATTTTACAGGAACTACTTTTAAGTCCTTTGATACATGGTTTAATACTTCTGGACCATCTTCTGTTATTAGGACAAGGTCTTCGATGCGGACGCCAATGCCTTCATCTAAGAGATAAATGCCTGGCTCAACGGAAAAGATTTGTCCAACTTCTATGATGCTGTCATTCACTGATGATACATCGCCTGCTTCGTGTGTTTCAAGCCCAATGGAGTGGCCCGTTCTGTGAGTGAAGTATTTGCCGTAGCCCCTTTCTTCGATGTAGGACCTTGCCGCCTTATCTACATCGGACATCTTGTTGCCAGGTCTTGCTGCTTTTATGCCGCGAAGGTTGGCTTCCTTTACGATTTCATAAATTTCACGAGCCCTGTCGCTTACTTCGCCAATGAAAACTGTGCGAGTCATGTCTGATGCGTAATTTTTATACATTCCACCAATGTCAAGGACTACGCAGTCGCCTAGCTTGCCAAGAGTGTCGTCTGTGGAGTGGTGAGGGTCAGCAGCTGATCTTCCGTAGGCTGTAATTGGTTCAAAGGAAACTTCTTCAACGCCATGAGCCTTGTAGATTTCTTTTAGCTTGGCGCTTAGCTCCTTTTCATTTAGTCCCTTGACAACCCAAGGGATTAGTTCTTCCATGACCTTGTCATTTATGGCAGAAGATTCACGCATAAGCTGTTTTTCTTCTTCGTCCTTAACTCGTCTTACTGCGTCAAATATATCTGAGCCGTTAATGTATTTTTTGTCAGGGAAAATTTCTTGAAGGCGAAGCAAAAATTTTGCAGGCCAAAATTTGTCAATGCCAATGACTTCATCTTCCTTGATGTATTTTGACAACTTTTCAATGCCATCTTCCACATCGTTATACCAAATTAGGTCTACGCCAATATCGCCATCTTGGGGGAAGAGTTCGTTTATCAAAAGTTTTAGGTCGCCATCCTTGTGAAGGTAAAGGGCAAGGGCTCTTTCGCCTGGCTCAATTTTTCTATCAAGTAGATAAAAAATTGCATAGGGGTCGCTTATGATCATGTGAGCCAAATTATTTTCTTCCATTTTTTTTATTAGTCTATCAATTCTATTTTTGTGCATAATATCCTCCATTCTTTTTTAAAATATATCACAAAATGCTTATAATATCCATGGACTAGAGCCAGGAATAAAAATTTAAAAAAAAAAATCTGCAGTTGCCCACAGATTATTTTGCTTCCAATGATTTAATTATGTTTGCCACCTTTGATGGCATGAGTATTTCGTGACTTCCTGGAGCAAATTTTGTCACTCCAAGATTATTGCAAGTAGCTATAAAGTCATCAGGCGATTTGATTACGCCAATTTCCATTAGGGTGTTGGCAAGGTCAGCTGGACTTGCGCCTTCAGCAATGTTTACCTTGTAAGATTGAAGACTTGTGTTTGAAACTATGGCTAGGACTTCACGCACAGTTAGCTCCTTGCTAAGGTCGTAAGTGCCAGGTACAATTTTGTCTCCAATTTGCATGTCGTCAACTAGTGCCTTGTAGGCATTTAAATCTTTTATTAGCCCATTTTCCATTAAAATTTTGCCAAGTCCGTCGGCATTTGTGCCTTCAGGAATTGTTATCTTACTTGTAGCCATATCTTCTGCTGTCTCTTCTTTTTCTTCTTCGTCATCAATTACAACAATTGGCTTTACGAATTCTTCTTCTCTAAGACCAGTGGCAACTAAAATTTCGTTAGTAGTCTTAGAAAGCTCGTCGCCTATACCAATACTTACATTGCGGTGGGAAATTGAATTGACATAAAGACAGTCCATTCTCCACTTGATTACGAAAACCAAGAAGAGGAAAAATAATATTGACAAGAAAACTTGCAAAAATTTAATAAAAAAGAGTTTGCCTCTGTTAATATTTTTCAAAATAAACCTCTTTTCAACTTGTTTTGATATAATTATATCAGTAAAGTTAAAAAATGAAAAGTTTGGAGATCTTATGCGAGAAATTATTGTAAATAAAAATGACCAGGGGAGAAGGCTGGACAGGTTCTTAAAAATTTATTTTGAGAAGGCGCCTCTGTCCTTCATATATAAAAATTTGAGGAAGAAAAATATTGTCCTAAATGGGAAAAAGGCAAAGCCTGAAGATATTTTGTCTGAGGGAGATGAAATTAAATTATTTTTGTCAGAAGAGACAATAAATAAATTTAAAAAAGATATTAAGAAGTCAAAAAATTCTAAGCTGCCAGATATTTTGTACGAAGACCAGGATATTATTTTGGTAAAAAAACCAGTTAACATGCTCACTCACAACGACAGCAAGGCTTATCAGGACAATGCCCTTGATAGGATGGTGGACTATTTAATAGCCAAGGGGGACTACAGTCCAAGGCTTGAAAAATCCTTTAGGCCTGCCTTTGTCAATAGGCTTGACAGAAACACTTCTGGGATTTTAATTGGGGCAAAAAATTTAAAGGCACTGCAAATTTTAAATGAAGCCATAAAAAATCGCCAGATTAAAAAATATTATGTGACTCTTGTCTCTGGCAGGGTGAAAAAAGATTTTGATGTGGACATAAATTTAGTGAAAACTGCAAATAATGTCATGAAAAAATCAAAGGAAGATGAGGGCAAGAGGTCTATCACAAAATTTCATCTCCTAAAAAATAAGGGGGACTACTCCCTTCTTGCTGTGGACTTAATAACGGGAAGGACCCACCAAATTAGGGCATCCTTAAAGGAAAAAAACCTCTTCATCATTGGCGACAGAAAGTATGGCCATGAAGGGGTCAATAAAATTTTTAGAGACAAGGGACTGGACAGTCAATTCCTCCACAATTATTCTATAGTTTTTGAGTGTGATGGGCTTGAAAATGTAAAGGGCAAAAAATTTATTTATCTGCCAGGAGAAAAGATGACAAGTATAGCTGAAGAAATTTTTGGCGTAAATTTAGGTGATTTGTTAAATGAAAAAAATAATTTTTAGAAACCCAAGGGAAAAATTGAATTTTGAAAATTTAAAGGGCGAGAAGACTCTTGTCATCTTGCCCTCTCAGTCTGCCATAAATTTTTACATAAGGGACATGCTGAGAAGGGGCATTGACATAACAAAGACGGAATTCGAAACTTTTGACGGCATTGGCAAAAAGAATAGGAGAAAGAGGCCTGATTCCGTTTTAAAATACATCATCCTCTCAAAAATTTTAAAAGATAATTTTGGGGACATGGAAATTTTTCCTGAGACGGTTGATATTATATTAGATTTTTTTGATGACATCTGCGAAAACAATTTGTCTTGTGAGGACATTTTAGAGATTGACGGAGAAATTTTTAAGGGACTTTCTAAAGTTTTTGAGCTTTATAAGGCATATTTTGATGATAAAGGCTACGACCTTTATGGAAGGCTAAAGGATTCTTATCTGGAAAAGAGTGCCTACGACAGCATAATTATCTCTGGCTTTTTGGAATTTAGAAAAAATGAAGAGGAAATTATAAAAAAACTTGCCCAACTGGCAGACAAAAATATTTACCTTGACCTCCCCTTTAATTTTATAAAATCTGATTTGATTTCATCCACTATAAGGAGCCTAGAGGACCTTGGCTTTGTCTTGGAAGAGTCAGAATTTTTGGACTACAAGGAGGACTTAAGGGGTAAGGAGATAAAAATTATTTCAGCAGAAAGGGATTTTTACAACTTATTTTTCTCCCAGCTAAAAATTTTGTTAAAGGACAAGGAGGTGGGGGACATTGACATCATAAGTGGGTCAAAAAGTCTTGCTGAAAAGATAAAATCAAGGGAAGGCTTTGAAGACCTTGAATTTAATGTAAAAAGCAGTGAAAAATCTCTTCTTGAAAGCGAATTTTTGGTCCTCATGGACTATTTTTTAAATAAAAACAAGGAAAACACCCTAAAAAGAGTGAGACTCATGTATTTTCCTCTGGATCTAGATGAAATTTCACTGGAAAAGGCACTGATGACCTATGATTTTAAGAATTTATCTGACATAGACTTTTCAAAAGTAAAAAACCTTGAAGTAAATACAGATTCTCCAGAGAATTTTTTTGCTGGCGTGGACATTTTGCAAAAAGAAAAAATAGATGACCTTGGGACTTTAGATTATTACATAGAATTTTTTGAAAACTATTTAGAGGGTGGCCGAGAAAAAATAAGGGAAGAAGTAGAAAAAAATCCAGAGACTTTGGCACTTCGGGACCTGAGATTTCTCGACAAAATGGAAGAAAATTTTTCGAAGATGAAAAATCTCTCCTCACTTTATAAGGAGATTTCACTTTTTGATTTTGTCTTAATCACGAAAAAATACCTTGAAAAGTCAAAGCTTGATGAAGTTCAAAACCTAGAGGGCATAGAAATTGCATCTTATGCTGCAAACTATTATAGGGACTTTAAAAATTTAATTTTAATTGGCTTTGACAAAAATTTTGAGAGAAAAAATAAGAACAACTTCCTTTACAATAGGGAAACAGAAAAGGACATGGAGAGAATTGGACTCATAAGGGAGGATTTCCAGAGGGATTACATCTATCTAATCTACGATTTGCTTTCATCAGAGGAAATTTTTATTTTAATAGAGGACAAGGACAAGGGACTTTCAAAACTTTTAAACAGCTTGATTTACGACTTGGACTTAAAAATTCAAGATCAGAAGAAAATTTATGCCACATCAAAACTTGACCTGGACTATGAAAGTCAAGAACTAGACTACAAGGTTTCTGCCGCTGAATTAAGTGGCATCAACAAAAAAATTAAGGAGAGAAATTATTCTGTCACAGATTTTGACATTTTAAAGGACTGCCCAAGGAGATTTCTCTTTGAGAGAGTTTACAAAATTGAAAGATTGGAAAAGGAATATGAGGAAAAATATTATTTAAGTGAAGGGGACAAGTTCCACCACATTTTGGAGAAATATTTTAAGAGGGAAAGAGATTTAAATGTTGAAGTTCTCAAAGAATTGATTCTAGAGGAAGAAAATTTGGGGGACTTTCACGATTTGTCCTTCCTAGAAAAAATTTCCGTCATAAATTCCTTTAACATCTTAAAGAATTACCTTGAAAAGGACTTGGAGGAGCAAAAAAAATATGGCTTTGTGCCAAAATATTTTGAAGAGGGTTTTGTAACAGATGTCAGTGGACTAAGGGTAAAGGGCAGAATTGACAGGATTGACGCCTTGGGAGAACAGGAGATTTTAATTGACTACAAGAGGTCCAAGGGCAGAACGAGAAAGGAAATAGAAGATTTAAAATCTTTTCAAATGCCACTTTATGCTATAGCGAGAAAAAATCTGGGTAAGAAAATAGCAAGTGCAACTTACGGTTCTGTGAAGAGGGCAGAGATTTCCACTGTCATAAAAAATTCTGACCTCTTGCCAAGAGACGACAAGAAGAGAAATTATTTTACTGAGGAAGACTTGTCCTTCCTTTTAGAAAATGTGGAAAAGGAAATAATTAGAATGACCAATAGCATAAGAGCAGGGGACTATACTTCTACTAGCACTTGTGAAAATTGCGACTACAGGGAAATTTGCGAGAACAAGGAGATTTAAATGGATAAAAGAGAAGTAAGGAAAAAATATACAAAAGTTAGAGCAAATATTGAAAATAGGGATGAAAAGAACGAAAAAATCAGGGAAAATCTTAAAAATTTAGAGATTTATAAAGAGGCAAAGTCTGTTTTTGTCTTCATATCTTACAAAAGTGAAGTTGATACAAAAAAAATCATTGAGGACATAATTAAGGATGGCAAAAAACTTTTGGTGCCACTGGTAAAGGGCAAGGACATGATTGCCGTTGAAGTAAGGGGAATAGAAGACTTAGAGCCAAATAAAATGGGCATCCTTGAACCAAAGTCTGGCGAAGAAGTTCTTGATGTGGACTTAACTATTACGCCAGGCCTTGCCTTTGACAGTGAGGGTTACAGACTTGGCTACGGCGGAGGCTACTACGACAAATTTTTTGCCAAAGTTGACACTATAAGAATGGGCATTGGCTATTCTGATCAAATTGTGGAAGAAGTCCCTCATGAAGATTACGACAAAAAGTTATCTTATCTTTTGACAGATAAGGGTTTAATTGAGTTTGGTGCTAAATGAAAAGACACTACCCAAAGATAGAAGCGAAGACCTGGAGATGGATTCTCGCCCTTGTCCTAGCCATAGGATCCTTTTATGGAGTTAGCTTTTTATTTTACGCACTTAAGGTAAAAAATGAAATTATCTACGCCCTTGCCATAAGTATTTTATGTCTACTTTCACTTTTGGTAGTGGACAAAAAATTCATCAAAAAAATATTTTTGCCCATAAAGATGAAGGACCTACTTTATATAATTATTGGGCTTGGATTCTCCATAGTGGCAGTTATTATTTCAGCTATTGCAGTGGAAAGACTGGGCATAAAGGGTGCAACTAACCCGATATTTGATGTGCTAACGCCAGATAATTTTAAGAGCTTCTTTGTCTCAACCACAATTCAATTTATTGCAGAAGAAATTATTTTTATCCTTCCCTTTTTGTTTGTCATAAATAAAATGAAGACGGAAAATAATATTTTAAAGACAATTTTTGCCCTTCTTCTTTCCTCTGTAATCTTTGGGGCAATGCATCTTTCCACCTATGATTTTAACCTCCTGCAAGCAGTCCTAATCATTTCAATAATAAGGACGGGCCTATCCCTATCCTATGTCCTTTCGAAAAATTTAAGCGTCACTTATATCATTCACATAATTTACGATTGGAGCTTGATTATAATTTATCTTGCGGTAGGACAAATGATACAATAAATAAAACCACGAGTTTTGATTTACAAAAAGCTCGTGGTTTTTGTCTGTTAATTAAAAATTAAATCCCTTAAAGATTAAACTGAAAGTTCTCTAAAGCCATTGCCCAAAATTTCTGAAGTGTCAGATACAGCTACAAAGGCATCGGGGTCGATCTCCTTTATAATTTGTCTAATCTTAACAAGTTGCTTGGAAGAGCATACAACATATAAGATGTAGACATCCTTCTTTTTGTAAGAAGTGACTCCCTTGATATAAGTTGCGCCTCTGTGGACTTCCTTGTAAATTTCTCTTGCAATCTCTTCGTTTTTTTCAGAAATGGCGAGGACTTGCTTTTGTTTGCCAACACCAAGTTGAATTTTATCTACAACATTGTAATTTATAAACATCAAGATTAAAGTAAAGAGGACCTTGTCTATGGAAAAGAAATAGCCAAGGGAACTTACGATTATAAAGTTGATGCCCATGAGGACACTTCCTATAGTGATGTTAAATTTCTTTTTAAGAATTGCTGCTACTATGTCAAGACCTCCCGTTGATGTTCCATTACGAAAGGCGATGCCCATGCCAAGACCATTTAAGAGGCCGCCAAAGATGCAGGCGAGGATGGGTTCCTTTGTGAGATAAAAACCCGGCAAGATTTTTTGATAAAAGGATGAAAAGACAGATAGGAGCAAAATCGATAGAGTAGAGAAAAATGTAAAATCCCTATCTAAAAAGAAAAAGCTCAAAACAGATGTAGGTATATTAAGTATAAATATTAAGAGGGGAAGACTTATGCCTGTGACATTTGATGTCAAAATACTTAGACCAGTCAAGCCACCTGATATCAATAAATTTGGTTTTATTATGTAAACAATGGAAAAGGAAACTATTAAAGTGCAGACAATTACTGACAGAAGTTTTCTTTGAAAGGTCTTTGAAAAAATCCATTTTCTTAAACTCAATGCATTTGAGTTCATAAAATCACCTCATAAGCTATGATACACTAAATGCAGAAGAAATTTAAGTGAAAATTAAAATAAAAACTTTAAAAAAATTTTTATTGTATAGGAATTTTTTTTTAAATAATTTACTTAAATTTAATGAAAATGATTACCTAAAAAAGTGCTAAAATAATTGATAGAAATGGAAATAAGAAGTAGCTTGTGGTGATAGAATCAAAAGAAAAAAATTTTACCATTGTTTACGATTTGAATTATTATTTGCGAAAAAAAATTAAAAATTAAAGCTATAAGTACAAATATAAACAATTCGTTAAAGTTAATTCCACAACTTGAACTTAATATTTCTATTTGATATAATTATGACTGTAAGAAATGGTTATCATGAATATACATAAAGGAGAGTGTTTAAAAATGACAGATACTTTAAATCCGTTAGTAGCAGCTCAACAAAAAGTTAAGGCTGCATGTGACAAGCTAGGTTGCGACCCAGCAGTTTATGAAATCCTAAAAGAACCTGAAAGAGTAATTGAAATTTCTATTCCAGTAAAAATGGATGACGGTTCAGTTAGAACTTTCAAAGGTTGGAGATCAGCTCACTCAACAGCAGTTGGTCCAGCAAAAGGTGGAGTTAGATTCCATCCAAATGTAAACCTTGACGAAGTTAAGGCTCTTTCTCTTTGGATGACTTTCAAAGGTGGAGCACTTGGCCTTCCATACGGTGGAGGAAAAGGTGGAATTTGTGTAGACCCATCTGAACTATCTGATAGAGAATTAGAACAACTTGCAAGAGGTTGGGTAAGAGGACTTTATAAATATCTTGGTGAAAGAATTGATATTCCAGCACCAGACGTTAATACTAACGGACAAATTATGTCTTGGTTTATTGATGAATACATCAAACTAAACGGAGACAGACAAGATATTGGAACTTTCACAGGTAAACCAGTTGGACTTGGTGGATCTGAAGGAAGAAACGAAGCAACAGGATTTGGTGTTGCTGTAGTAACTAGAGAAGCTGCTAAACGTGAAGGAATTGACTTCAAACACGCTAAGATTGCAGTTCAAGGATTCGGTAACGTTGGATCTTTCACAGTTAAAA
>QWCQ01001405.1_pt1 | contig 13211 bp, 11 predicted proteins | sample 1972701 | NCBI WGS metagenome assembly QWCQ01 (sample SAMN09866704, study PRJNA288562) | Human gut metagenome isolate pre4_stool, whole genome shotgun sequencing...
TATGAAATCAAATAGTGATAATCAAACCATAGGAATACTAATTTGCAGAGATAAAGATAATGTAGTCGCTGAATATTCGCTTGAAAATATCTCACAGCCTATAGGAATAAGTAAGTATGAAATTAGCAAACTACTTGAGCAGGAATATAAAAGCAGCTTACCATCTATTGAAGAAATAGAAGAGTCTATAAAAGAATTAGATTCAGAAAAATAAAAAATGAAAATGGCAAATAGTTATTAAATAAATAGCTATATACACTTACAAAGGGCGGTAGAAGTAAAATCTATCGTCTTTTTTTATTTGAAGGAAGGACGAAAATATAAGTAAAAACAAAAGATTATTACAGGAATAAGGAAAGATGAAATCCTAAAATAGGACAACATAAAAAACAAAAGCTGACGGAACAAATCGTTCGGTCAGATAAATAAGCTGACGCACTGTTTCAGAGCATAAGGCTGCGTACCCATTTTGAGAACGCAGATAGAAAGATGAGTCCTCGTTTTAGGGACGCATATAGCCTGTGTCATGTTTCATGATGGCAGTTTTATAAGGATGCCCTGTTTTGGGGCGTGCTAACTATAAAGGGTGTCGTAAATCACGACTTCCTTAAAAACTAAGAGGGGGTAACGATTTGTTACACCCTTTTTTAGAAGAAAAGAGAGGAGAAAAAATGGCAGATAAAAGAATGTTTTCACTAAAGATAGTGGATAGTGACTTATTTTTGGATATGCCACTAAGTAGTCAGTGCCTATATTTTCATCTATCAATGAGGGCAGATGATGACGGATTTGTGGATAATCCTAAGAAGATAATAAAAATTATAGGAGCAAATGAAGATGACTTAAAAATCCTAATTACAAAGGGATTTGTAATTGTCTTTGAGAGAGGAATTATAGTCATTACTCATTGGAAGATAAATAACTACATCAGAAATGACAGACGAAAAGAAACTATGTATATTACGGAAAAACAAAGTTTAACACAAACAGAAAACGGAGCATATATAAGGCTTGAAAATCTTGGTATACCAAATGACAACCAAGTGTCAACCGTTTGTCCGCATAGTATAGGTAAGGGTAGATTAGATAAGGTTAGTATAGATAAGGGGAGCATAGAACAGGCTAGCCCCTTTTCTCTTTACGGAGAATATAAAAATATTCGATTAACTGATGAGGAATACCAAAAGCTAAAGGATAGGCTAAAAGGACATACCGATACGATGATTGAAAAATTATCAAGATATATCAAAGGTTCAGGAAAAGACTACAAAGACCACTATGTAACAATCCTTAATTGGTATGAACAGGACAAAGAGAAACTAACACAGAAAAATATTCAAAATAAAAGTTCTAAAACCTATTCAACCAACTATGAGGACAGCGACAGCCTATAAATATCATATAACAAGGTGGAAAGGTGTTTTTAGAGTATTAAAGCTGAAAGAGGTATCAGAGTATACCCAATATAAAAAATAAGCCTTAAAACGCATTCCACCACTTAAATAAGAACAAGGAGGATGAAAGCTATGAATAACAAAGATACTCAAAATATGATAACTACAAAAATACAAGGTACAGATTTTACCTACAACAAAGAAACTCACTATGAAAAAGACGGACATATCTATTGTAAGACTTGTAATGAAAGAATAGACGGAAAGCCTATTCCAATGTTAGATAAAAAGCTAATGATAATTAGAAATGCTTGTAAATGTGATAGAGATAGAGCAGAGCAAGAAAAATTAAGAGAAAAGCAGATTGAACAGGATAGACTTAGAAAAAACTGCTTTATATCCAAAAATCAAATAGCCTATACCTTTGAAAATGCTGATGAAGATACCGACAAAGAAATCATCAAAAAAACTAAAAACTATGTAAAGCATTTTGAAGAAATGAGAAAGGACAATGTAGGTTTACTCTTATATGGAAATGTAGGAAGTGGTAAGACCTATATAGCTTGTAGTATTGCCAATGCCATAATCACAGAATATAGTTACAATGTGAAAATGAGGAACTTTGCACAGATACTAAACGATCTACAAAAAGGTGGATTTACTCTTGATAGAAATGAGTATATAGAACAAATAACAAATCCTGCTTTATTGATACTTGATGATTTTGGAATAGAGAGAAATACAGAATATGCATTAGAGCAGATTTACAATGTTATAAATGCAAGATACCTAAAGGCGAGACCGACCATTATAACTACTAACCTAAATTTTAAAGACATAGAACAAGAACAGGAAGATATAATGCTTGGTAGGATCTATTCGAGGATAATAGAGATGTGCTTACCTCTTAGGGTAATAGGACTTGATAGGAGAAAAATACAAAGTAAAGAAAAGCTGAAGAAAGCACAAAACTTAATAGACGAGTAAAGGCGATTGGAAAAGTAGAAATTCTAATCGCTTTTTTTATTTTACAGGAAGGAGAATTTATGAATACCATACAAACAGAAAACACAGACAATAAAAAAACTAAAGTAATTAAAAAAGAAATTGGAAATACAAAATACACTGTAAATATCTTTTGTAAGAAAAATGGAAAAGAGCTGAAAGATAAGATGAAATCAATCATTAAGCAGGAAGTTATAAAAAATAGCGACAATTAATGGTGGAAAAAATTATGAAAAAGGAGTATAATACAAATATCGTAGGTAGGCTTGATGGACAGGAGGAAAATATGTCTATTCAAGCTAACAGAAAAACAGCTCTTTATTGTCGTTTATCAAGAGATGATGAACTTCAAGGAGAAAGCAATTCCATTACAAATCAAAAGAAGATTTTAAGCCAGTTTGCCAAGCAGAGTGGCTTTTTTCAGTGTGAATTTTTCATTGATGACGGCTACTCAGGAACAAATTTTGACAGACCTGAATTTCAAAATATGATAACAAGGGTTGCAAATGGAGAAATAGGAACAGTAATTGTAAAAGACTTGTCCAGATTTGGAAGAAATCATCTTCATGTAGGGATCTATACAACAGAATTTTTTCCAAAGCATAATGTAAGATTTATTGCCATAAATGATAATGTAGATACCTTTACTACCGATATGGAAACAGATATAAGTATTCCAATCAAAAATATTATTAATGAAATCTATGCAGTAGATACCAGTAGAAAAATTAAGGCAGTATATAGGGCAAAGGGACTTGAGGGAAAGCATACAGGAAGCCATGCCATATATGGATATAAAAAAGACCCTGATAACAAGGATAAGTGGATTATTGATGAAGAAGCTGCAAAAGTTGTAAAGAGGATTTACTCTTTAGTTGTAAGTGGACTTGGACCCTATCAGATAGCAGATTTATTATACAAAGAGAAAGTCTATTCTCCATCGTACTATATGGCTATGAATGGCTATGGGAATCGTATCAATAAGGAATTTTACACACCATATCGTTGGTGGGGAACAAGTATTTCGTGTATTGTAAGACGTGAAGAATACTTAGGTCATACTGTAAACTTTAAGACCATCAAGCCAAGCTTTAAGGATAAGAGAAGGTACACCAATAAAAAAGAAAATTGGGCTATTTTTGAAAATACTCATGAAGCGATTATTGATAAAGAGACATGGGAGATTGCCAATTCTCTACTAAAAACAACAAGAAGGCAGTCAAGAATGGGAACGGTAAATCCACTTACAGGGAAGCTGTTTTGTGGGGATTGTGGAGAAAAGCTATATAATTCAAGAGGGATAAACTATAAGGGGACAGGGCATTACAAAGAAAATGTCAGATATGATAATTATGTATGCTCAACCTATCAAAAGCACAGAAATGAATGCTCAGCACACTATATTAGGACAGAGGTAGTTAGACAGCTTATTTTAGAAGCTCTAAAGGATATTAGTAAATATATTGAAGATAATGAGGAAGAGTTTAAGAATATCGTTATATCTGCAAGGCTTGAGGAAAGAGAAAAGAGCCAAAAGGAAAATATAAAGAAATTAAAGGCGGATAAAAGTAGACTTGCTGTAATAGATAGGCTATTTGTAAAACTGTATGAGGATAATATAGGCGGCAGGATAGACGATGAAACCTTTAACAAGATTGCTATGCAATATACAGAGGAACAAAAGACCTTAAACAGTGAGATATTGGAGCTTGAAAAAGTAACGGAGAAATTGCAATCCGTTAGTGATAATACAGAGCAGTTTATTAAAACCATCAAGAATTTTACTGACTTTTCCATACTTACAACCTCAATGATAAATCAACTGATTGATAAGATTGTGATATACCAAAAGCAGAAACTCAAGAGATATAAGTTCACCCAAAGAATAGATATTTACTTTAATTTTATCGGTAAGTTTGAGATAGAAAAAGACGATGAAACAAAGGAAGATACCTATGTAGAAAAAACAGAGGATAAAAGGTATATCCATAAAGATAGTCGCTTTGCACCGATAACAGAGTATTTGAAAGAACAGGAAAGAGAAGTTGAGATAGATTTTTCAAAGGTGGAAGAACTTATAGGAAAGAAACTTTGTAAATCAGCAAGAAAATATCCAAGCTATTGGTATGCAAGTGAAGATAGACCTATGGGAAATGCAATATACAATGCAGGGTATGATGTTTTAAAAGTAGATGTAAAAAAAGAAACAATAAGGCTTATAAATTACGACAAGTAAAATACAGATAAGAGGGTAGCTACTACAAAATGGTGGCTATCCTTTTTTGTTGGAGAAATATTTGAAAAACTTTGTTGACAAAAATCAACCGAAGGAGTAGTCAATATAACAGCTAAAGTATCACCTGGAGACATAGATAAAATGGTGGAAGTTTTAAAGGAAAGTCAGAACATAGGACAATTGCTAGTGATTGCCATTGAGACTGCTATTGTTAAATTAGTCATCCAAGCCATTTCTATTTTAATTACCGTTATACTTTACGGCAGAATGATAGAAATCTATATCTACTCCTCCGTATGTGCTATTCCCTTTGCAACTATGGGAAATAAAGAATGGGGAAGTATTGGGACTAACTATATAAAGGGACTTTTTGCCTTAGGACTCCAAGGCCTATTTCTTTTAATATGTGTAGGCATATATGCGGTTTTAGTAAAAACTCTTAATATAACAGATATTCACAAAAGTATTTTTGAACTCTTAGGTTATACCCTCATCTTAGGTATCACTATGATGAAGTCAGGATCCATGGCTAAGAGTATTTTAAACGCCCATTAAAAAGCGTACTAACAAATAAGAAAGGAAAATTTATGATTAAGTTAAAAAACAAAAGAAAGAAGTACCCATGTAGATATAACAATATTTCAAAAGTTATTGCTTGCTTTAGCTTACCCTTAGCCTACGCTGGCTATCTTTATACTGAAAGAAAGAAACACAAGGAATTGAAAAGACTAGCAGATAGCAGGGAAAAGGAAGTCTCCTACTTAAAACCCTTATTTGAAGATTTGGAAGACTCTACAGCTGAAGAGCTGGATTTTGCTGTATGTCTTAATTTGGAAGAGGAAGAAGGAGAAATCTAATGGCTTATGTATCTGTGCCTAAAGATTTAACCAAAGTAAAAACCAAGGTTGCCCTCAACCTGACAAAAAGGCAGCTTATCGGCTTTGCCTTAGCGGGAGCTATAGGGTTTCCTGTGTATTTACTGTCGAGAAAATTCCTTCCTAATGATTTTTCTATGTTACTCATGATAACAGTAGCTTTTCCTATCATCTTTTCCACTCTTTATGAAAAAGATGGACTCTATTTAGAAAAGTACATTAAATATTATTTAGAGAAAAAAAGACATGCCAGTATCCGCATCTATCAGACAGACTGCATCTATGACCTTAGAACGAAAGGAGGAAAAATTGAACAAAAACGAAAAAAAGCAAAGGAAAAAACTCTTACAAAATAAAGAGTCTTTAAAAAAACAAAAAGAAGATTTAAGAAATATAAGCAAGACACAAAACAAAATCAATAGAGAAAAATCAAAAACCAAGTTAAAACATGGAGCAAGGGAAAAGGGAGACGAAAAAAAGAAGTTCTCCCTTTTTTCGTACAGGAAAAAAAGAAAAAAGACAGTACAGGAATCATTGCCCTACCTGAGAATGTTAAAAGATGGAATCTGTCAAATTGATGTCAACAAATTTAATAAGACCATTCGTTTCTATGATATTAACTACCAGCTTTCAACGGAAGAGGATAAGGAAGCCATCTTCAACCAATTCTCAGACTTTTTAAACTATTTTGATCCCAATGTGGACATTCAGTTTTCCTATATTAATCACATAGGAAAAAATGAAGAGGTAGAAAAGAATATCTTTATTCCTCAAAGAAAAGATGGCTTTAATGAAATCAGACAGGAATATAGCCAAATGCTTAGACAACAAAGTCAGAAGGGCAATCGTGGACTTAGTAAGAATATGTATCTTACCTTTACGCTAGAAGCTGGAGATTTAAGAGAGGGAAAATTAAGACTTGAAAGAATGGAAATAGACCTTCTAAATAATTTCAAAAAGTTTGGGGTCAAGGCCTATGTATTAAACGGTTATGAAAGATTAAAGCTTATACACGACCTTTTAAATAGTGAGGAAAAATTTGTTTTTAGCTTTGATGACTTAAAACATTCCGGTCTTTCTACCAAGGACTATATAGCCCCTTCTTCCTTCAATTTTTCTAAGATCAACGAATTTAACATTGGCCCTTATACGGGAGAAGTTAATTTTCTTCAAATCTTAGCCCCTGAATTATCCGACCGAATGCTGGCGGAGTTTTTAAGCGTTGAAGAAAACATGGTCGTTAGTTTTCACATTAACTCCATTGACCAAACGGAAGCCATTAAGATGATTAAAAGAAAAATTACAGACTTAGACAAAATGAAAATAGAAGAAAACAAGAAGGCGATCCGTGCAGGATATGATATGGATATATTACCATCAGACCTTGTAACTTACGGGAACGATGCAAAAAAGCTCTTGGTGGAACTGCAAAACCATAATGAAAGGATGTTTGTGGTCAGTATATTATTTTTGAATATGGAAAAGAGTAAAAAGAAATTGAAAAATATTCTTTTTCAACTGAATTCCGTAGCAGGAAGACACAATTGCGTTCTTAAGAATCTAAATTATAGGCAAGAGCAGGGACTAATGAGTAGTTTGCCTTTGGGGCATAATTTGATTGAGATAAATAGAGGTCTGACAACTAGCTCTACCGCTGTTTTTATTCCCTTTACCACAGAAGAGCTCTGTTTAGGTGGGGAAAGCCTATATTATGGCTTAAATGCCTTAAGTAGAAATATTATTATGGCGGACAGGAAGCTGTTAAAAAACCCCAATGGCCTTATCCTGGGAACGCCGGGTTCAGGAAAGTCTTTTTCTGCCAAGCGAGAAATAACCAATGCATTTCTCATTACAGGAGATGACATTATTATCTGTGATCCGGAGTCAGAGTATGGAAATTTAACCAAGGCATTAGGGGGAGAAGTTATAAAGATATCTCCTACCAGTAAAGACTATATTAATCCCCTAGATATTAACGCAGACTATGCCGATGAAGATAATCCCTTATCCCTAAAGTCGGACTTTATACTATCTCTTTTTGAGTTGGTTGTTGGAAAAGAGGGCTTAAGTGCAGAGGAAACATCGGTTATAGATAGGTGTCTACCCATTCTCTATGAAAAATACTTTAAAGACCCTGTTCCCGAAAACATGCCAATTTTAGAAGACCTTTACAATCTATTAAAAGAGCAAAAGGAAAAGGTAGGGGCAAAGTTAGCGGTAGAAATGGAAATCTATGTAAAAGGAAGTTTAAATGTTTTTAACCATAGAACCAATGTAGACACCTCAAACCGTATCCTTTGTTATGACATTAAGGAATTAGGAAAGCAACTTAGAAAAATAGGGATGCTGATAGTTCAGGACCAAGTTTGGAACAGGGTGACTATCAATAGAAATAAGAAGGAAACCAGGTACTACTGCGATGAATTCCATTTGCTTTTACGTGAAGAACAAACAGCCAGCTACTCTGTTGAAATTTGGAAGCGATTCCGTAAATGGGGAGGAATGCCAACAGGCTTAACTCAAAACGTCAAGGATCTTCTGGCTAGTGCGGAAATTGAAAATATATTTGATAATACAGACTTTATTTTAATGTTAAATCAGGCAGGAGGAGATAGGGAAATACTGGCAGACAAGTTAAATATCTCCCTTCATCAATTATCCTATGTAACCAACTCTAATGAAGGGGAAGGTCTACTTTTCTATGGTAATACCATTGTTCCCTTTGTAGACAGATTTCCAAAGGATACAAAACTTTACCGCTTAATGACCACTAAACCAGAAGAATTAAAAGAAGATTAAGAGGGGAGGAAAATACCATAAAAGAAAAAGTTACAAAGGAATCAATAAAGAGCAATTACATTATTAATTTAGACGCCCTATCAGCTCTTAAAGACTTTCCTGAAAATCTTTTTGATAGCTGTATAACTTCACCACCCTATTATGGCTTAAGAGATTATCACCATGAAAGCCAAATAGGAAGAGAAGATAGCCCTGAAGCCTATTTAAACAATTTGGTAGAGGTTTTTAGACAGGTTAGACGAGTTTTAAAAGAAGATGGGAGTCTATGGCTTGTTATAGGTGATCTATATGCAAGTACAAAAAGTAAGGAAGAAAGGCCAGCCTATAAGCCAAAGGACTTAATGGGGCTACCCTGGCAATTAGCCTTAAAACTTAGGGAAGATGGCTGGTATTTACGAAGCGATATTATTTGGCATAAGGAAAATGCCATGCCTGAATCCTGTAGAGATAGACCGACCAGGTCCTATGAGCACATCTTCCTACTGACAAAGTCTAAAAGCTATTATTACAACTATGATGCTCTAGCTAAACCCTTAGCTGAGTCCAGTAAGCGAAGATATTTATCAGCGGTAGGAAAAGACAACAAGTATATGAATGAAAAAAGTGGCATGAAAAGGCAGAGTTTAAATGAACCAAGGAATAGAAATGACTATACAGAAGATACTATTCCTAAAAAGAGAAATGCCAGAGATATTTGGACGATAAATACCTCTGCCTTTCGGGGAAAACACTATGCTTCTTTTCCGCCAAAGCTAGTAAAAACCTGTATATTAGCCGGTTGCCCCGAGAATGGACTTATTCTCGATCCCTTTATGGGAAGCGGAACAGTAGGCATGGTGGCAAAGAAAATGAGCAGGCAATATATAGGGATTGAAATTAACAGGGACTATTGCCAACTTGCTAAGAAAAGAATAGAGGAAGGAAGGTAATATATTATGAAAAAAAGAGACCCTATCAATCCAAGGGATATGCCAACAAAGACCAAGGATAAGAGAGGTAAATTAAAGAGCCAAAAGAGAACTAAAGCTACTGAAGAATTACCAAAAGCAACAAAGTTTAAGATCGACAGGCAAAGTACAGACGAGAAGGAAATAAAACAAGAGAATCCACAAAAAGATTTTTTGAAAGACACCTTTAATAGGGAAAGTTCAAGAGGGGAAGAAGAAGAAAAAAAGATTCCAGACCCTTTTAATATTAAAGAGAAGACACCACAAGAAAAAAGACAGAAGAAAATGGCGGAAAGAATCTTTGAAGAGAACCGAATTGATACAAATCAAAATATTGAAAGCAAAGAAATGGAGTCATTTTCCATGGGAAACCCTCTTTCTTATGAAGAGGATAAGTTTGAAGAATATATTGGAAGTTCCAGTCAAGCCTATATACCCCAAGTTCAGCAGGAAGACGGTCTTCCTGTTTTTTCTTTGCCAAAATTAGGGCTGGGCATAAGACCGAGTAAAAAGAAAAAAGAAGATCAAAGGATAGAAGGCAAAAATACCTTTAAAAGAGATACAAATCAACAAGTTCAAGAGCCTCACATAAATGATAGGAAGGACTTCTTACCGAATGAAAAGATGAGTAAGAGCCAAAGGCAGAAAAAACAAGCAGAAAGAACTTTTAGGAGCTATGAAGAAGAAAATAAAGAATGCATTCAAGAAAAAGATTATCCAATCAAGCTGACAAATAATTTTGATGGGGCGAAAATCCTTCAAGGAAAAAGTTTTAAACAGCCAAATGAAAGTAAAGAGAATAAAGAGGTTTTAGAAGATGGCTCAACAGAAAATAGCCATGGAAACTTTAGAGAGAAATCTTCAAGGCTAAGAGTAGATAGGGTAAAGGAGAACACTCTACAGACGGACTCGATAAAAAAGAAAAGAACAACAAAGTTTCAAGAGGAAGCAACAAGTCCACAGAAAGGCAACAGCCAAAGCCCTAGCGAGATATATGATCCTCTAGGAAAGGATATGGACAATGATGGTGTTATAGACCGCTATGATGTGGATTTTAGAGATAGTGATGTATCTTATAGCCATAAAGAAAGAAAAGCTCCTAAAGAAAATCAAAGGACCGATTATCAGGTCATAAAAGAAAATAGGAATTATAGAAATAAACCCCTTGGAAAAGAAAAGCCCTTAACTAATAAGGCAATAAAGAACAAAAAATTAAAAAAGACCTTAGTGGAAAAGCAAAGCCCACAGCTTAGAAAAGCTAAAGGAAAAGAAGCTTTTTTAAAAGGGGGAAGCCAAAACTTTTATAGGGCGGAAGATCAGGAAAAACTAAAAAATAAAACTGATTTTAATAGGAAACTGCCTGTAGGCGAAGAGAAAAAAGAGGGCCTAGAGAAAACGAGGTCAAACTTTACAGGAGATGAGAAACTCACCCGTAAGAAAAAGACAAATGTGGAAGAAATAGAAACTTCAAAGGATAGCGAAAAATCTAAAGCAGAAGAAAAAGGTCAAAAGGATTTAAATAAGGATTTAACAAAAAACATAAAGTCTAAAAAGTTCCAATCTGAAAAAGAAGTAGGGGAGTCTAAATTTCATAATAATGAAAAGAAAATATCAAAACTATATAAGAAAAAAGAAAAAACAGAAAAGAAGTTGTTAAAAGACGAGAAAAAGGCAGGTTCTAAACTGGATAGCCCAGCTATTTTAGCCACAAGTATAACAGCAAATTATCTTTATAGTGGAAAAGAGGATAATGCAGGGATAGATGCTGCCTATAAACTAACCCGAGGAAGTGAATTAAGTCTTAGAAAAATTAGAAGGGATAGGAGAAAAAAGCCTTTCAAAACAAGAAAAAAACTTGGAAAGCTGGATAAAAAAATCCACAAAAGAGAAGAGAAACTTCTTTTTCAAAAAAACTTTGAAGATTTAAAAAAGACAAGCACCTATCAAAAGACCAATCCTTTAAACCGCTTCTTTATGAAGAAAAGATTTCAAAGAAGATTTAGGAAAAAGACAAAGGAAAGTTTGTCCAAGAGAATAAAGAAGTCTTTCTCTAGTGGAGCAAAAAAAGTAACGGATTTTATAAAAAATGGAGGATATAAAAAAGTCTTTCTTGCTCTAGGGATAATAGGCCTATTCTTTGTCCTCTTTCAAATGGGGAGCAACATGGCCACAATGACAGCAGGTTTTGCCAGCAATATCACCACGACGACCTACTTGTCTGATGAGGGCGTTCTAAGTGATGTAAATAATGAATTTTTAAGCTATGAAAATGCCCTCCAAGATGAAATTGATAGCCTATCTTCTTATCATCCGGGCTATGACGAATATAGAGTAAAGGGAGATACCGTAGGTCATGATGTCCATGAGTTATTTTCCTATTTAACAGCCAGATTTGGAGAGATAAAGTCAGTAGATAAGATTAAGGGAGAACTTAAAAGGCTCTTTAATCAGATGTATAAAAAAGATTATTCCGTAAAGACTATAACCAAATATGATAGTGAGGGAAAGCCCTATAGTTATAGGATCTTTACCTTAACCCTTTCTAAAAAGACCATTGATGAAGTGGCAAGGGAAGCTTTTAAGGATTACGAAACTAATCTTGCCCATTACGAAGCCTTGCTATCTGCTCAAGGAAATATGGCTTCAATATTTGGGTCTGGTAATGGGGACTTATCAGAAATACTGGACAATCCAAATTTTGGTAACCCAGGCATTGCCTTTGATGATGCAAGCGTAAAAACCTTATTTAATGAAGCAGAGAAACATATAGGGAAAAAATATGTTTTTGGAGCAAGTGGACCAAAGAACTTTGATTGCTCGGGGTTTGTTTGCTGGTCCTTTACTAAATCTGGTGTAAGAAATATGCCGAGAACCACAGCCTGGTTAATCTATAAAAATTATTGCAATCCCATAAGTCCATCTGAAGCAAAGGCAGGAGATATTATTTTCTTCCAAGGAACTTATAAAAGCGGGACCCCTATATCCCATGTCGGCATTTATGCGGGAAACGGCATGATGATTCACGCAGGAGACCCGATTCAATACACAAGTATAAACAGCAAGTATTGGAAAAACCATTTTTATGCTTTTGGTAGACCACGTTAAGGAGGGATAAGAATTTGAATAGAAAATTAGTAAGAAATATAGAAAAACAAAAGAAACTTAGAGCTAAAAAAGAAGAGATAGAAATAGAATTGCAAGTTCTTGAAGAAGAACAAATAGAAATGGAAAACATAGAGGTCATCAAAGAATTTAGGTCTAGGGAAATCTCCTTAGATGAATTTTTAGATATTGTGAGAAAAAACAAGGAGGAAGAAAAAAGAGAAAAAGAAGAGATAAAGAACTTAAAAGAAGGAAGGACTTTAGTAGAAAATATAGAAAATAGCGAAGGAGAGATTATAGAATGAAAAAGTTAATAAGTATGTCATTGGCGCTTCTCATATTATTTGGAAGCGTCTTTAGCTTTGTAGGGACAAATATTGTTTATGCACAAGAGGAAGCCTGGACAGAGGAAGATTTTTTATATAGTTCACCAGGGAACATCATTGCCTATAGTGATCAAGGGATGGCCAAGCAAAAGAAAACCAAGACCTTAGTGTTTCCTGAAGGAACAAAATCAGTAAGAGGAAATTATTCCTTAGACCACATGGGAGACAAGGATAGATTTAATCGAGAATTTGGACGAGGAAAGGTTTATGATCTGGTTGTTTTTCCAGACTCCGTTACTTCTCTTGGCTACGCTAGCTTCTATACTGGGAAAATAGGAAAGGTTAAACTATCTCAAAACCTAAAAACTATCGGCGGTCTTGCTTTTTTCTCCTGTGAACTTAGTGAAGTGGATTTACCTGATACTTTGGTAAATATTGAACATAATGCTTTTGAAAGAAATAACCTCCAAGAAATAACTATACCGAAGTCTGTGAAGACAATTGAACAGTATGCTTTTTCAAGAAAT
>QWCQ01000958.1_pt1 | contig 13175 bp, 28 predicted proteins | sample 1972701 | NCBI WGS metagenome assembly QWCQ01 (sample SAMN09866704, study PRJNA288562) | Human gut metagenome isolate pre4_stool, whole genome shotgun sequencing...
TGGAATATAGGGCTGGTTTCAACCCTACTTTCGTTGACAGTGTAAGACTAGAGAACTCTCGGGTATCTCTAGCTTCCTAGAAAGGAATCCCCCGGATTTGTCCGTGGGGAGGAATCAATACTTCTACGTGCACCTCGGTATCAAGGTACCACAAGTGCAAGGCGGAATTCATATTATGTCGTTTGTAGGCCGTGGCCTCGAGTGCCCTGTTTCGATGTTGATGGCAAGAGGATAGATCTATGTTGGGATTGAGCGCTTGGAGAATGGAACGGGCGGAAACTTGTTTTCCATAAGAACCTACGGGTCCGTTGTGATGTCACGAGCTTCGTTGTGTCCGAGCATTGCGTTTCCTTTCCGTGGATAAGTTGCATCCTATTACCACAACATCTAGCGACTTGAACGCACCCTAGATATCAACCTGTAACTTCCTTTGCTACAATATTCTTACACCTATTGAAACTTTAAAGAAGAGAGGATTGCTAGCATGAGTTCTAGCTTGCAGGAACTGGTTGACGCGAAGGCCTTGGACATGACCACCTATGCAGTGGAGATTCGCCAGGACGGAGCTTCTGACTATTTGGATGATGTTATTGAAGTTGACTCTGACAATCACAGCGTGTTGCTTACCTACGGTGGACCGACCGTCTCCTTGGAGTTTGAGTCTCCTGACACCGCTCGAATTGAAGCTACTCACAACGATGACTCGGCTCGCGCCTATCTCGACGAGTACGATTCGAACATCATCTATTATTACTACTTTGAGGACTAGGTCTTAGTGACTGACAATACCGCTCGATCTACTGCGTGTGGATACGGGCGGTCTTTTCGTGTGCTCAGTTAAGTGGTATTTCTTACCAGGCAAGGACTCGGGAAAAGGATCGCTGACAATTGTTTGTGTCACGCTTTCAGAAACTCAACGAGAAACTCTCCGCTTATCCCTTCTCCCCGTCTACGAGGAATGTTGGAGGTGCGTTATTCACGATGATCAACCCGTGGCGTTGGGCGAGTCGAAATGTGGGCTGCGATGCTGCAAGCCTGCCGGGAATGAGGCTTAGCTCACGTCGAAATTCGTCAACACTGAATGTCTTTTTGTAATGATTGCATCGCCTACATGCAGGAACGAGGTTTCCTACATCATCTGTTCCTCCAAGGTGTCGAGGATGAACGTGGTCGATTTGTAGCGAGTTATCGCCCCGTCTGTCTTGAGAAAGTTTGGTTCCGCAGTATGCACATCGGCCACCGAACTTCGCAAGAATTAATTCGCGATCAATCAATGTTTCTTCCTTCTCCTCCGTTATTATTCTTGCAGTAGGTACGGCTCGGGATGTTGGTAGGTGTGTCGTTTCTTGAACCTGCGCCCAGCGCGGATAGCGGACCCAGGGGTGCGGTAGAGAACGGGAGTATCCCACTTAGAGCTGAAGCGCCATACCCCTTCCTCTCCCCAGAATCGACCTACTGTCAGTCGGTCTAGGAGTTTCTTAGGTCGGTAGAGGCCTAAATCACCTGAGGTTGGCTGGTATTTGACTTTCCCCTTGTGCATCCATTTTTTCGAGTTTATGTCACTCATTCCTCCATCCTTTCTACGTGTGCAAGAAGTGCCAAGGCAAGCGGGCGGAGGTGGTGCTTAGGAATGCTCATACCTTTTGTGTTGACAATCTTTCCTCCTTGCGGTCGTGGTGGGAAGTGGTGCTGTATTTCAACCCCTTCACCGCTTGGTTTCACCCACAAGTTGTCTGCGCCTCGAGTATTCAATACTGGAGCTTTATGTACAGGCTTCGACGGATCCAGACGAGACAGTACAACAGTTCGTGTCCTCGCCCTTTCGTCTGCGTAAGCGATTGCCTCAGAAAAAGTTGCTTTGTTCCCCCAGCTTACGCCAGTTGGAGAGGTGATGCACCATCGTGGGCCGTAGCAAAAATCATCCTCATTCGGAGGGAAAAACATCGTATTTTCGAGACGGACTTTCCACTTGTTCATTCTTTCACCCCTTCAGGTTGAGAGATGAGACGGCGGACGAGGTGGATGTGGTCGCCGTATCCGGGTAGCTGGCGAACTTCTTCAGGATCGACGCTCCAGGTGATCTTCCCTAAGCCTCCGGGGATTACGTCGTGTTGCTCGCCGTATTCCCATGTAAGATTGGCAATAGTCTCAAAGGATCGACGCTGCGGATTTTCTTCTATGTACCCCGCGTGGATAAGGTTGTTACGTCGCTGGACAGCCTCGTCCGGGGCCATTTTAATCATCATTTTCTCCTTCAAGGATGCTGTTAAGGGTGTTTGCTACTTCGTTGGCGAGGTCATTATCCGGGCGGCGGCGCAGGTCTTCTCGTAGCTGGGTGAGACGTTGACGCATGGCGAGGTAGTCTCCTGTTGTCTGAATGCAACGCCATGTGAGTTCGCCCGCAGCCTTTCTTTCTTCGCGAGTTGTGCCATCCGCTGGGTCGAAGGTGATTTTCATTTTAGCCCCTCGAGCTCCTTTTGCTGCATCGTAAAGCTCTTGCAATCTAGTGCTAGTCATTGGGAATGGGCTCCCATTCGGTTTGGAAGTAACGGTGGGTTGGAGTTCCATCGAAGTAATAGACATCCTGCATTCCGTGACTGTTGCCAATGTATTCAGCTTCTGTCCAACTACCTTTGACATGAGTGCCATCAGAGTTCCAGGCACGGGGCAGATCATAACGCGGAGTGACCTTAGAAAAATCTGCTTCAAAATGACCGTATCCAGGCTCAAATAACGTTGGCTCTTGAGTCCAGCGGGATTGGTCATAAATTGCCCTTTCTGTGCCCACTGGGGTTTCTACGTCGCACCACATACCACGACACTCGGTGCGCTCTTCTGGTGTCATTTGAGAAAAAGTCTTAGGCATTATCCTTGACCTTCGCGTCGAGCTCGATTACTGCGTCGATGAGGGCAGGAACTAGGGCGATAGCTTGGGCGAGGTCCTTGCTATAGGTGGTGGCGATGTCACAGTCCATTAGAAGTTTTCCATCTTTGAAAAGTTGCTGGCCTACGATCTTGTAGCTGTCTTCCCAATCGTCTTCTTCGATATCCCAGGGGCCTTCAGGCAGCCCCTTTGCGAGTTCTTTTAGTTCATCGATGGTCATGCTTGTTCCTTTGTGAGTTGTAGTGCGTAGGCTAGGTCCTGGGATACTTCCAAGTCTTATTCGTATTCACACTTATATGATAGCTTGTTACTGCGTAAGAGTCAACCTCTCCTAGGGTTTGAAAAAGCACAGTACTTCGTTCTTACCACTCGAGAGCAGGCCATTAGTGCTCTTTTGTAGAATCGTAGACCCAATCAAGAGATAGCTTAAATCAAGCGCTAATGCCAAGATTATATAGACGCGTACCCATGGCTTCCTGTGAAACGTTGAAAATTCGTGCCAGCGTCTCAACGTCTGAAGTAATCCCAAACTTTTCACATACAGCACTTTTGGGCATCAGTAGGGTTGTGGCGAAACGGTCTGCGTAGTCCTTTTCGACATCTGTACATGGGGAGTCCAGATCCTTTGATGTCTTTGGTAATCCGAGCCTGTGGGAATAGTAATAGTGACCTAATTGATGGGCAATTGTGAATCGTTGTAGAGGGGTAAAACCGTACTCGGATCTATCGTCTCCATTGACGACGATGAAAGCACCCTTGTCGTCCCATTTGAGATATCCCGGAAGGTCGGAACCTAGTGGGTGCTGGAAAACATCAACTCCATGAACTCTAGCTACACGCAATATATCAACGGGAAGTAGCATATCCCCGGATAGAGTGGTTGCGGAAAAGTAATAGCCCATTGAGCGTCCGTAGCTGGGGTAAGAGGTGTGTTCGGTTGAAGGGGCTGAATTAGGGGCATGACACGTTTCCTTTTCTCAATGTTGACTATACTCCTTCCGGTTTCCAGGTCTTGATAGTGTCGCCCCGCATGACGGTGGCATTTATTTCCCCAATTCGGTTTTTGGTCTCCCCAGGCTTAACATAGGAGAGACAAGACCCTCCGCCAGGAATTATGTGTCCTGCGTTCATAACAACACCGTAGAAGTTTCCGCCGACTGAGCAAATCGTTCCGGGTCTGAGTTTTTTGAGCTCACCCATCTGTGCATGAATATGGGCGAGTGAAGCGATTGTCTTAGTCATCGGTGTGCCTCTTGTTTCTAATTAATTATCTACCGTAATACAGTAATGGACAAAGTGGTTAATGTCAATAGAATGCTTGTGTGCCAGCGCTGTCATCGTGTTGAATCTTGTGTTATCATTGGACTTGGTTACGTACATATCTACATAAGAAAGGCCATAACATGGGATACACACATTACTGGAAGAAGGTCAACGAAATCACCGACGAGCACGTTGACTTTGTTAACCGAATCATCGACCTCTACGAAAAGGAAAGCGGTAAGAAGATCGTTAACGGTCTTGGAGAAGAGGGAACCCATCCCGCTGTGACTACCGAACTGATTTCTCTCAATGGAGAAGAAGACCAAGGATGTGAGACCCTGTACCTCAAGCCTGGAGAAGAGGGCTTACAGTTCTGCAAGACCAATCGTCGTAAATACGATGCAGTTGTATGTGCCGTCTTGCTTTACCTAGAGCAGCAGGGCGTCATCGAAGGACTTGACTCCGATGGTGACATGGATAACGAAGAAGAATGGGTTACAGCCAAGGCGCTTCTAGACCGAGCGCTCGCATAACATAATGTAGAACAGCCCCTAGCCGATGTTCGCTAGGGGCTTTGTTATTGGTATCTATCTAGAAAACTACGGGGTCGATCATGCAGTATTAGTCTTCGCAGAATGTGAGGCTGTTCTCAGCAAACTCAAGAGCTTCATCGGCACTCATGGAGCCGTAGAGAAAGGAATCGATTTCCTTATCAGTTCCTGCATGTTCGATGGGATAGGAAACCTTCTCGTTTCCTTCGGGGTCAGTGATAGAAACAATATAGATGGAACCGAAAGAGTAGTTACCGAGCAAAGTAGCTGTGACGTTCCGCTCTTCTTCGGAATCCTTCGTGTCGTGTGGGAAGACAACAACTACCTCATCACCTTGGGAAGGCCCTTGGCTGTAGGCAACAACGGGCTCCGGGTCCTTAGGATCTTCAAGATCCTCGTAGCCTACCCACAAGTCCCACAGATCCTTGTCGCCCCTAGCGAAATGAAATACTCCCCTTTCAAAGAATCCGTAAGCTAGGTCGTTTTCTTCACGATCTAGGAGACGATATTCTCCGGGCTCAGGAGGCACGGGGTCCTGGTCGTATCCGATCTCGATAACGTAGCCGTCACTGGTTTCATAGCGCTCGAGCGCACTGGAACTATAAGAATCAAAAATAGACATAACGCTACTATAACACGCTGACGGGTTAAGAGTAGCTAATACAGTAGAAATGTTGATGTGTTTCCAAAAATGACAGGAAACGCTGTGCGCGTTCGGAAATAGGCTTGTATCGTGTATCATATGATGTGTATCATTTCACTACAAAGGAGACGCATTATGGGAAAACATGATCTTCCAGGTAACGGCGACGGACTAAGCATTGATGATGAGACGGATATGTCCGATCTCTACGACAACATCGACAACGAGGACGAGGAATAGTCCCCCAGCCTACACTGTCGTAAACTAGCCGCTGCCTCTGTACTTATGTGCAGGAGCAGCGGCTAGTGCTTTGTGAAATGGGTATTAGGGTCGTTCTGCGAGGCACGTGCTAGGTGTGTCCCAGTAGTGGGATTCATAGGGCATTGAAACCTGATGACAGCCCGTACAGCTCCGTTCTGAACCTGATAATAGATCTCCGGCAATTCAAAAGAATTCGAATCATATACATGAACTTGACCGATTGCAAATGATACAATGACCACTAAAGAAAAGTATTTTCACGGAAAGGAATTTGTCTTGAGCAGTAAAAAGTTCAGAGCACCTTGGATAGAATTGATTCTCTCTCTGCTCGGAATTGTCCTTATTGTCCTAGGAATAATTTTGTCCGTGGGTGTTCTTGGAGTAATTGGTATCCCACTACTCCTGGTATCACTACTCGCAGCACTTATGACTTTGGGTCTCTCACTATTGAGTACAAAAGGTCAGTTCATCGGATTGGCTGTCGGATCTATCCTTACTGCGTTCGGATTGTGGTATGGTCTTAGCAAGGCTAGTGGCACAGAGATTTTCTCTCCTGCACTTCTTGGATACGTAGGCGGAGCGGTGATGCTATCCACGTTACTCAATATCCTCAAACGTTCAAGGGGCACTCAAGGCTAATGTATAATGACTCTTCTCGCCAACCGCAGGATGGAATGGGTATTGACATTGGTAAGAGGTCTTTGATTCCTCTCCACGCCTAAAGGCGGGGGCTTCCGCGCGACGCTTGGTGAGGAGAAAGGACAGCAGTGGGGGATGCATTGCGTGGAGATCTCGGTGTCGGAAAGCGTGGCCGATGCGCTGGCGCGGGTGATTGCTGAGGCCGAATTCAAGGGGCAGGGAGTATCTATGCGACTCTTAGCTATCCGAGACATCCTGGTGGACATGGAAGAGCGAGGATTTCTGCTTTCGTAGGCAGCTTGAAAGGCGAGGCTGCTATTTCTGCTGATCCAAATGAAGTACACTAGAGAACCTTCGGGTATCTCTAGCATCCTAGAAAGAGACCCCCCGGATTTATCTGTGGGGGGAATCAACCATTCGGCGCTCTCCTAATTGTCCGGGCGCGTGACTTCGAGTTCGATGGACTGGCAGTAGTAACCTGTCCCCGTATCTCCTGTGATGTTCACGTCTGCAATGTGTTTGTTCGCTGCGAGAATGTGAATTGACCACGATTCGTCGCCGTACTCGCCGGACGTGGTGACGTGGGTGATCGCGTTGTCGGTGAGGTTCTTCTCCTTGAGTTCTGCTTCGAACCATGCGCAGCATTCGGACGCTTCGTGGAATGTGAGCACCGTTCCGTCGTGCAGCGTCATGGTGTTTTCGTCTGCGTTGATTTCTATGATGCGCTTGCCGATGATTTCACCGGCTAGGTCTCGGTCAGTCATGTCGCAGTAGTCGGGTTCGTACATTTGGTTTCTCCTAGGATTTTTCTTTGATCTATGATTGTGGGTGCTTGGTATTCACCGGTTATGGCTTTTTCTTACATAGCCGCGTGTCCAGGTGCTAGTAGTCAGTTACGATCCACTCGCTCATGGTTATTTCCCCCATCCCCAGCGGAGGATTTTCCACGGGCCGCTGGTTACTAGGGTTTCGGTAAGTGCGTTGATTTTCTGTCCCTTCCAGTGGTCGGCGTGGGACTTTCGATAAAGATCCCCCCAACTTGACTCAATGATCGTACCTTCTGGTGCGTTCTCAAAGTCCTCAAGGGTGATAAGATCTACTGGGTCGAGGGTGAGGTCTTCGAGGTGTACTTCTGTCCACGTTCTTCTGCCGCTATATTCTGCTCGGGCAAACCACACACCGTTAACAGGGTCCGGGTGATCGTTGTTAATTGGATCAGGTCGATCGTTGATAACGATTCCGCGCCCTAGTTGCGGGTGTGTTGCCCATCTACCAAAAAGGTTTTCCTTGGGTAGTGGTTCTCGGTTCGCATCTAGGTCGCCCGACTTTATGAGCGAGACAGATACTTCGGTTTTGTTAGTCATGTGTATTTCTCCGTGTTCCTTAGATATCTGCAACCTCGTCAATGGCGTTGTCAACAACAGGACTGAGCTTTTCGATTTCCTTACTGTGCTCTTCCAACTCCTTCCACACCTGGCGAAGTTCCATATTATCAAAATCGTCAGATTTTGATACCGTAGTCCAACGCTTCCAGGACGCCGCCCTCCCACTCGATTTTGTTGAGGGTGGCAATATCTTTCTCGGTATAGTTACTCATCGGTGTCTCCTTTAAGGATGTGATTAATACGATTGATGATAGTGGTATGAGTTGTGGTTCCATTACCCAACTCGTTAGTGTTCTGTAGGGCAGTTTCTGCAGCACGCTCTCCTTCTATCCACGAATTGAGCGCTTCATACAATCGGAGAACTTCAACTGCAAGCTCCGGGGCAATCGCGGCGAGTCGTTGGTTCGCCTGAGCGTGGTCGTTATCAATCACACCTGTTTCTCGGTGAAGGTCAAGCATGGCAACATTCCACGGTGCGGGTGTAGACGCATCAAGTAGTTCATATATGCGCTTCTCGTTGAGAGACATTAACAACTCCAATCGCAGTAGCAGCCGCCACAAGTTTCACAGTGGGACGCGCCGTACATGCAGTCCCACTCGGCGGCTCCATCTGCGTCTACAAGTTGTCCGCACTCAGGGCAGGTACGTGGCTTTTTGTCATTGACGGTCATGCGTCCTCCTTGGATGCTTGCCCAGCTGCGAGAACTGCAACAGCAAGATGCTGGGCATACTCGGATGGGATGTGAATGGTTTGCTTTGTAGTGTTATCGGAAATAAGAACCCCATTCTTACCCCCACCGATACCGAACGCGGTGTTCGGGGATAGGGGAACATACTCGTGTGGGTCACGCTGACGTGGGAGAGTCATTTCTATGCCTCCGGGGTGGATACGACGGTGAAGGGGGCGTTAGTCCTTAAGGACAAGTTTGTCAAATCGTAATTGTCAATGGTGTTTTTGGAATGAGTCTGGATGCCGACCTTAGACCAGGAATTAGATCCGATCTTGGTGTATTGCTCGAACAGCAAGGACTCCACGATGGTGCCGACGGGAAGGTCTTCAAATTCTTGCTTTGTGCTAACCTTCTGGGTGTCCATTGTGGCATTCCTTTCTACTTGGGGTTGTAGGCCCCATCATACCCTACTTTTAGATAGCTGTCCACCTCTTCGCACGCACACCAACCCAACCACCGGCACACGAAAACACCCTTAAGGAACCAGTTTCCTTAAGGGTGCTTCCTCGTCATCCTACTTCTGCTGAAGGTCAATCAGTCCATAATCAAAACCGTGGCGGCGATACACGACAGTCGGTCGATCCGTTTCCGAGTTAATGAACAAGTAAAAGTCGTGACCTACAAGCTCCATCTCACCCAGAGCCTCATCAGGGGTCATAGGACCAGCTTCGTGAGTCTTGGTGCGAACGATCTGTCCGGGAAGGTACTCCTCCACATCATACTCGACCTCAGCAGAGTCCTCCTTATTATCAACAGAGTCTTCCACCAAAATACCCGTCACCTCAGCAGTACTCAAAGGGGAGCGATGTCCACCCTTAGTGACCTCACGACGAACCTTGTCTTTACGGAGAGTGCGTTCTAACTTATCTACCGCTACCTCAAGGGCGGCATAGAAACTATCTTCCTTAGCTTCAGAACGCAGAACCTTGCCGTGGCCGGTAGCTGTGATCTGTAGCTTGCAGGAATTGTCATCACGGCGTGGATTGTTCTCCTTCTGAAGCTCTACCTCAACATGAAGGTCATGTGGTGACATCTTCAGTGCTCGAGGGAGCTTTTCTTCGATTCGTTCCTGGAAGTGGTCGGGGATCGTGGTTCCTCCGCGTCCAGTAAGTGCAAGTGTGAAGTCGGCCATATTGGTCCTCCTTGATCGAAGTTGTTATAACCACAGTATACCAAGTGACATTACACGTTACAAATTTCGATTGTGATCCGAGACAACATTATTACCAACAAAATATTTTCTACAACAGCCTAGCAAAGAAAACCACAGGGCTTGTCCCCACGGTCATTGACTATGTTATCATTAGTTTGTTAGCTCTCACATCAACTTAACACACAAGGAGAAACATCATATGAGCTCGACACTTATTACTGTCATTGTCGTTGTATCGATCATCGTAGTACTCGCCCTTATCATCTTCAGCTTGTACAACACACTGGTCAAAAAGCGCAACGAAACAGACGAAGCAAAGGCCCAAATCGCCACACAACAGCAACGACGCTTTGACCTTATCCCGAACCTTATTGAGACAGTCAAGGGATATGCCAAGCACGAGTCTGGAGTATTCGAACAGGTAACTGCTCTACGCGCCGAAGCTGAATCCATTAAGGACGATCAAAAGGCACTAGGCGAGAACATGTCCGCACAGCAAGCTGAGGAACTTATGGCACGCTCCCGCGATGTCATTGGAGGAATCAACGTTGCTGTCGAAGCGTATCCAGATCTCAAGGCATCTCAGAACTTCTCCCAGCTCCAGGAAGAACTTGCCAACACCGAAAACCTTATCTCGTTCGCACGTCAGAACTACAATGACCGTGTACTTGAATACAACAACAAGGTACAGACTATTCCTTCCAACATCATCGCTGGAATGTTCGGATTCAAGACCCGTGAGATGTTCGAAGTGGAAAACCAAGAAGCCAAGGTTGCTCCTAAGGTGCAATTTTAAGAAAATACTTCGCAAACAGCACCTTAAGGAGATTCGGACATGACCAAACAACAAGAAACCACAACAAGTTTCCGATCGGAGCACTCTAAACTCAAAAGGGGAATTAGAGTTGCATGGTTTGTCAATTTCCTTATCCTCACTCTCACCATCGAAGCTGCGTTCCTGCTCGCCACGATGGATACACACGCCAGTAACAACGAGATTGTGTCACAGGTGCTTATTGGGTTCGCCATCTCTGTTCCCGTTGCTGTTATTTCTACCTGGCTCGTATCTCGATTCTCTTGGAAGGCAGTACAAATGTCTACAGGAAAAGCTTACGTAGAACAAGATCCTGAAACTGAATTACACAACATTGTCACCGAAATGGTGGTCGCCTCAGGTGCTAGCCACAAAGACATGCCCCAGGTGTTTGTCGTAGAGAGTAAAGACATGAATGCTTTTGCGTTGTCCACCCCACATGGTTCACAGATTGTTTTTACAACTGCTCTAGTGGAAAATCTAACTCGTTCGGAGCTGCAGGCAGTTGCAGGACACGAATGGGGTCACGTGATGAGCGGAGACTCTTTGGCAATGACGAAACTTATTGCTATTACATCCATTGCTGGCTTTGTTTCTGGAGTGTGCACCAGAACCTTCTTTGGAGGACGAGGTGGCGATAACAACGGAAAGGCAAACCCTCTTGCCATAGCTATTCTGGTTCTGTCCTTTGTCTTCCTTATTTTCGCCCCTTTAATGTCTCGACTAGCTAATGCGTTTATGTCTCGTCAACGAGAGACTCAGGCAGATATCTTGTCTGTTCAGTACACGCGTAATCCTAAGGCTTTGGCGTCAGCTTTGGGGAAGATTTCTGGCACACCGCATGACGACAATAAGCTATCTAAAGTGGGTCAATTAGCAATCTTTGGCCGTGACGGTTTTTCTACACACCCGCCGATTGATCAAAGGATCGATAGGTTGCAGAGGATGGGCGCTTAATTCCCTGTCTTGCTTGCTGGAATGCTAGCTAGCATCCACTTGACAGATCATTACACTGCAAGGTAGACTCTTAAATATCTTCACAACGAAGACATCGAAACATTAATAGGATGTGATTACATTGGCAGATTGGCCAACCCATAAGCGTAAGGCAGCAGCACGAGCATCTCAGGCAAAGGCCCTGAAGAAGCGTAATCGTAGGCTCCGTCGCCGTGGTATTGAAATCAATAACGACTAACCACGAAAGAGAAACCCCCTTAAGTTGACTGACTCAACTTAAGGAGGTTTTCTTTGTTGGTTCCCGTCTCTCTACCCACGAATGAGCATCTTCATCATTCTCGTCCGGCAGCCACTCAAACAGCTCACACGGAACCCACTGGCCTTCAGGAGTAGTAGACCACACCCGAACCTGTGCCTCGGTGTAGGCATCGGGACCAGGAATATAGTCCTCCAAGAAAAAGTACACAATGTCAAGAGGGCCCATCATGAACGTATGTTCCGGATCGAGCTCAAGAACCTTACCGTTCTGATCCGTTGCAGTGATCCACGACTCACGAAGGTTCCGCTTCACCTTTTCGGGCCATGCATTGGGGTAACCGTCAACGATTTCAGAGTCCTTCACCCCGAAGAACCTCGAAGCTTCCTCCACGCTTCGGCAAATATTATGCGTACCGTCAACATGCAGGACCATGGAAGGATCCCAGTGCCAATCAATTGTCTCAGGATTCTGTGACCCCAACAAAGCTGACCTTTGAGTAAAAACAATCACGTCTCCTTCAAGAGAAGTGTGATCAAAAGACATCAAAAACTCGGGAGATACCGCAGACATCTCCTGGAGCTCAAGAATGTCTTGTCCCGAGGAGTCGAAAATGCGAATCAAGGGGGTTGAAAGGTACTCAAATAGTGGTTGAGGTAAAGTAGTCATAGCGCTATCGTACAGGAACAATACCGCTGTCTTCAACCCGCGACAGTATTCGATACGAGCTGCAAAGACAAATAGCAGAAAAAGTCAAATCTGATCTACAATCAAAACTATAGAAGTAGTTCGACTGCTTTGACAGCATCAAGCGCCACAGCTTATGCACGGACATTGTGTTCGCAAAATGTCTGGCATCGGATATGCATCAAGGAGACTAGCATGACCTCTATTTTCACGCTCGAAAATCGAAATGGATCAGTACTGAACAGGTACTGTGTGGAAAATACTCCTGATAACATTGACAAAATCCTTGACCTTAATGATGCTGGACATGTGAACCCACAGAACCTCGAAGATTTTGTCGAAGGTCGAACAAGCTACATCATCCTTAATGAAAATGCGAACACCTCCAACAACGCCCCCTTCCGTCTTACCCGGCAAACAGGACAAGATATTAAAGAGCAGCTTCGCAAGGAACACGACCAACTGCTGAAACTTATTGACGCCATGCTCGACAAAGAACCCATCTGATAGTATTTTCAAAGGTTTCCACCCTTACTACAGACAAAGCAAGAAGCCACCATCCCACAGGACAATGGCCTCTTTCCTTGCTTCTCAAATAATATATCTTATTCGACGTCAAATTTGATATCGAATACCTCCACTACAGTCTCGCTGGTCTCCTCGTCAAAGCGAACAACAAACAGTGGGTTTCCCTTAATGCCATCGTCTGGATAGACAACGCCAATGAAAGATTCATTCTGCAACCTTTGCACCTCGTGAAATACGGATTCAACCATGTGGAAGGTTCCATGGGTGAAATCAAAAACGGTGCAGAAGTGTAGTTTTTAGTCACCAGTTTGCTTAACCACCCCTACATGTATTAATATTGGACATGTAACTAGAAAGTGAGAGCAAACATGCCTATTAGAGTATCACAAGCTGCAGAAATACTGCAAGTCTCACCACAGACAG
>QWCQ01000964.1_pt1 | contig 13141 bp, 17 predicted proteins | sample 1972701 | NCBI WGS metagenome assembly QWCQ01 (sample SAMN09866704, study PRJNA288562) | Human gut metagenome isolate pre4_stool, whole genome shotgun sequencing...
TTTTCTCTATTTTACTATAATTGAGGCGAATGCTGTTTGATGACACAAAAAAAGGAAGGGTGAATCGGATGATTCTCCCTCCCTTTGTCATCACTCTGAATCCATGCTGCAAGGCATGGATTTTTGCGTTTACGGGATAAATTCGAGAGATTAATACTTGTGAAACATCGGCTTGGTATTGTGTACGGAACGTTTTTTGAAGGCTCTTAAGGAGCGGGAAAACAAACTGGATGCGGCAATGCCCAAGGAAAGAGCCACGGCGATGGAAAAAGTATTGACGCCTTCCCGGACGAAGGATTCCATATTGTCCTGAATCAAATAGCTCATGGTGTAGTACATGCCGCCGCCGGGCACGAGGGTAATTAATTGAGGCAGAACGAAAATCGTCGCGGGCATTTTGTAGTGTCGGGATAAAAATTCACCCAAGGTACCCATAATCAACGCGGCGATAAAGGCGCCGAAGGCGGCACTGCCGTTAAAATCCAAAATTTTCAAATAGACGAAATAGGCGAAACCGCTGCTTAAGGCGGCGGGAATCAGGGATCGCTTCGGTGCTTCCACCGGAATGGCGTAGCCGATCGTCGATCCGACAGAGGCGATAAACATAAGGATTAACTTTGAAATTGCCATATCAGCCTCCTATAATTTTCTGTACATTTAAGATAAGTCCTACGCCGAGGGCGATGGCGAGGGCGACAAAGATTCCCTTTGTGATCCCGATCATGCCGGAGAGGAAGTCCCCGCTGATGATATCCCGTAGTGAATTGGTAATCTGCATCCCTGGCACCAAGGGCATAATGGATCCGATAATAATCATGTCCATGTGTAGCCGATCCGTTGCGGATGCGCCGATAAGGGCGAGTATGGAAACCACCATGGTCCCGATAAAGCTTTCGGTAAAGAAAGAAATGGAGTAGCGGGAGGTGAAGCGCATGCAAAAGCTTAAAATCGCTCCGACGAAAAAAGTGTAGCCGAAGTCGATCCAATCGCCTCCGAACATAATGGCAAAAGACGCACTGCATAGGCCGGTAAAGAACATGGCCATAGGAATGGGACACTTTTCTAATGTAGAGATCGATAAGAGCTCTTTTTTCGCATCTTCCAGAGAAAATTCTCCGGCGACGAATCGCCTGGAAAAAGAATTCAGGGCATCGATACGAGACAGGTGGACACCTTGAGATTCGATGTCTTTAAACATGGTAATGGTTTCGCCCGTGTATTGTGCAGAGACAAAAATGGCTGAACTCAGGCCGAAAACCTCCACCTCGCGAATTTCTTCCACGCCGGCACACATACGCTCTATGGTATCCTCGGCGCGGTAGATTTCCGCACCGTTTTTTATAAGCATTTGGCCCGTAATCATGGCCAGATTAATAACATTTTTAGCTTCATTTAAATCATTAACGTGAAGTTTTTCCATGCTTATCACCTGCTTTCATTATTAATTCCAATTTATCTTTGCGGCGCAACTTTTTAATGGCAGCCTCCCGGCGTAGCCCCCAAGACTTGTCCGCACCTTCTTCCACATACACGAGATCGACGGGCAGGCGGGCGCGGGTGTACTTGGCGCCGACTCCCCGGTTGTGTTCCTCGAGGCGCCTGGCCGGATCCGTGGTGTAGCCCGTGTATAGGGTGTCGTCTGCACAGCGAAGGATGTAGACGTAGTGTTTTTTCAATTTTTCCATTGGCTCAATACGTCTTTCACGGCGTCGTAGTGAAAGCCGCGGGAGAGAAGAAAGCGCACGATCTTTTCCCACGACTTATTTAATTCGCCGCCGCGAAGGTATTTCTTTTCCACAATGGATTGAATCAACTCTTTTTCCGAATCCGTCGTGTATTCCTCCAGCCCACGGGCGATGCATTCGTCGTCGATCCCTTTTCTGCGCAGGGCGTAGGCGATTTTCACCGGGCCGTAGCCGTTAATGTTGCGCTTGTCCCGACTGAATAAGAGAGCGTAGGCCTCGTCATCTAAAAATCCGTATTCGCTTAAGTAAGCCACGACCTCGTCGATCACCTGTTCGCTCAATTTTGCGTCGATTAAAAGTTCGCGAATCTCCTGCTCCGTCTTTCGGTTCGTCAATTTCTTTAAAGCCAAGTCGATTCCCTCTTGCCGCGCGCTGTCGAAGGCAATGGCCGCCACGTCCTCTTCATCCAGGTCTTTTCCCTTATATAAATTGTGGCGCACGAACACTGATTCTTTCAGCGCCAGGGTCTCCTCGTCGGAAAGGTAGATCAAATAGTGCTGGCCCTCTTTTTTTATCTTTAAAATCTTCATAGGCATCACCGCCTTATTTTAACATATATTTGAAATTTCTTCTCGATGATTCGGATCATTGAGGCGGCGGAAACGTTGAAAACGGACCGTTGCTGTGATAGTATTTATGTAAAATTGAGATGAGGTGCAGGATGATTGCCATACTTTCACAGATATTTAAATACATCTTCATTCTAATCATATACCTGTTTATTTTTACGATCATTCGTATGATTTATTTGGATATTCGATCCATGCAATCCATGGACATCGGCAAGGATGAAGCGTACTTAAAAGTAGTGAATCGACTGGATTCACTGAATTTTAAAATGCAAGAATACTACGTGCTCCGAGGCGCGACGAAATTAGGGCGAAGCAGTAAAAATGACATCGTCATTAAGGACAGTTTTGTTTCAAAAAATCATTTGATTATTGAAAAGGAAAACGGCCATTACTATATTCGCGACTTAAACAGCGCCAACGGCACGTTTTTAAATGGTCAAACCCTTTACGAGAAAACGGAATTGACAAATGGCGACCGCATCGGCGTGGGCTTTATTCAATTCCTGTTTGTCGATCAAAGTAGGTGATTTTGTGGATAATAAACTGTTCAGACGACCGCGAGACTTACTGCTCATTTTTGAAATATTGGCCATCGCCTTGGTTTTTTATACCTACGAAGGCCATTTGGATCGCCAATTGTTGTTTTTAACGGGCGGTCTCATTTTTGTTATCTACATTTCAAACTTTATCCTGGGGAAAATTACCACCGGCGATAATTATATATTTTTAATCGTATCCCTCCTCTTGACCATCGGTGTCATCACGATTTTCCGCATTCAGCCGGAGACGGGCATTAGACAACTTCAATGGGCATTTATCGGGGTATTGTTTTTTTACGCCACCTATTTCGTCGTGCGCGTCGTGCCCCATGTGGAGCGCTACGGCTCGCTGGCTCTTTTGATCAGCGTCCTGCTGTTTTTATCGACGATCGTTTTCGGCAATACGGTGCGGGGCGCGAGAAACTGGCTCAGTATCGGATCATCCATCGTCTTCCAACCGACGGAGTTCATTAAGATCCTACTCATGTTTATCTTAGGCAGTTTTTACTGCAATTACGAAAAATACAAGAAGTATCCCTATACCAGCTATATTATTATGGCGATTATTTACTTTTTCGTATTGCTTCTGTTTATTCAACGGGATTTGGGTACGGCCGTGTTATTTATGGCCATGTACATCGCCATCCAATTCGTTTACGACCCGGACATCAAGGCCTTTTTCGTGAATCTTGCGCTCTTGGCTTTAGGAAGTGTTGTGGGCTACTTCCTCTTCGGCCACGTGCGTACCAGGATCGACATTTGGCTTGATCCCTGGAGCTACGTGTACGGGGCCGGAAGGCAAATCGTGCAAGCCCTCTTCGCCATTGCCGAAGGCGGATTTTTCGGCGCAGGCATCGGCTTCGGCCATCCGGAGCTGATTCCCGTGGCCGTGTCGGACTTTATTTTTCCCGTCATTTGCGAGGAAATGGGTCTGTTTGCCGGCTTCGCAATTATTCTCTTGTACATTCTGTTAATTTACCGGGGCATTAAGATCGCCTTGGAACAAGAGTATAAATTCTATCGCATGCTCGCCATATCGGCCACGGTGTTAATTTCCGTCCAGGCCTTCTTAAACATCGGCGGCGTAACGAAGCTGATCCCCATGACCGGGATCACCCTTCCCTTTATGTCCTACGGCGGCAGCTCCATTCTGTCCAGCTTTATTGCCCTGGGCATTTTGCAAGTGGCGTCGGAAGATTTGTCGTGGAAGTATGAGCGGGAAATTATGAAAGGCGAGGTGAATGATGAAGCATTCGGAAAATAAACGCATCATTTTTTTGCTCGCCGGTTTGGTCCTTTTATTTCTAAGTTGCATTATTTATCTAACCTATTTCTATTTTTTCCAGGCCGAGGAAGTGAAGCGCAATCCTGCCAATCGGCGGGGCTATATCGAAGAGGCGCAGATTAAGCGCGGCGACATTTACGACCGCAACGGGGAAGTCTTGGCCACGTCCAAGGGCGAGGCGGGAAATTACCGCAGGGAGTATGCCTATCCCATTTTGTATTCCCATATTATCGGCTATTGCCATCCCTCCTTGGGCAAAAGCGGTTTGGAGTCGTCCTATAACGACTACCTGCTGAATCGCAACGGCAATCGCACTTTAAAGGCGATTTCGGATATGATTCGCTCGAAAAAACAAGACGGCAATTCGCTGATCCTTACCATCGACACCCAAGTGCAATCCAAGGCGCGAGAGCTCTTGGAAGAAAACACGGAAAAGGGAAGCATCGTAGTCATGAACCCGAAGACCGGGGAAGTGTACGCCATGGTTTCTCTGCCGGACTTTAATTCTTCGACCATCGCGCAGGATTGGAATGCCTTACAGAAAAACGAGTCCGGAGCCCTATTGAATCGCTCCATTAACGGGCGCTACCCGCCGGGTTCCACCTTTAAAGTCATTACGGCGGCCTCTCTTTTGGGGCAAGACCGAATCGGCTTAAATTACGAAGACACGGGATCCCAAGTCGTGGACGGGCGGGAATTTAAAAACGCCGAAGGAGCCCAGTACGGAAACGTAGACCTTCGGGAAGCTTTAGCGAAATCCATTAACACCTATTTCGTGGACAAGGGATCCAAATTAGGGAAGGATACATTGGGAGGCACGGCGGATAAATTCTATTTCAATTCGAAAGTTCCCTTCGATCTTCCTGTTTCCGTCTCCGTATTCGACTACAAAAAGAATCTCCCGAAGACCACCTTGGCCGCATCGGCCATCGGTCAGGGCGATGTTTTGGCCACGCCTCTGCACATGGCTATGGTGGCTTCTGCAGTGGCCAATGACGGCAAGATGATGGCGCCGATCTTAGTAAAAGAAGTGGAAGACTCCAAGGGATCGGCCATTGAAGAGAAAGAGCCGAAGGTCTTGTCGGAAGCCACGACGCCGGATATTGCGAATACACTGACGAAATACATGATTTCCGTCGTAGAAGACGGGACGGGCAGACGCGCCGCGTTAAATTCCACACAAGTAGCCGGGAAAACCGGTTCGGCGGAAAATGCCTCCGGCGAAAACCACGCTTGGTTTATCGGCTTTGCGCCGGCGAAAGATCCCCAAATCGCCGTCGCCGTTATCCTCGAACAGGCGGGCAAGTCCGGCGGGAGCGTGGCGGCCCCCATTGCCAGAGACATTATCGTCTACGCCTTAAACAATATCGACTTTAATCAAGCCCACGATCTTCCGGAGTCGGACGATGATTGATCGAGAGGTATGCGTCATGATCGCCGCCGCCGGCATGGGACGGCGCATGAATTTAAAACAAAACAAGCAGTACTTGCCCATTCACGGCAAGCCCATGGTGCGACACACCATCGAGATTTTCGACGGTATGGATGAAATTTCCTTTATCGTCCTCTTGATTCGCGAAGGGGAAGAGGCCATGATGCGGGATATTTTAAAAGCCATGGATTTAAACCACAGCATTTACCTCGTCGTCGGCGGCGACGAGCGTCAGGACACCATATGGCAGGGCCTTCAATTTCTGAAGAACTGGGACGGAATTCTTCTGACCCACGACGGCGCCAGGCCCTTTGTGACGGAAGAAGAAGTGCGCGCCGTCATTCAAGGAGCTCAAAACAGCGGCGCCTGCTGCTTAATGACGCCCATGAAGGACACGGTGAAAATCAGCGAAGACGGCCTATGGAGCGCCGTCACACCGGATCGCTCGAAGCTTTTCGCCATTCAAACGCCTCAGGGCTTTGAAAAAGAAATTTTAGTCCGCGCGTACGAACAGGCATTTGACGAAGGTTATTACGGAACCGACGACTGCTCCCTCGTGGAGAAAACCGGTCGGAAGGTGCAGCTGATCCGAGGTTCCTACAACAATATTAAAATCACCACACCGGAAGATTTGATCTTTGCCGATGCCATTTATTCAGATAGGAAGAGCCCATGAGAATCGGAATCGGATACGACGTCCATCAACTCGTCGAAGGCAGAAAACTCATACTCGGTGGCGTGGAAGTTCCCTACGAGCGTGGCCTCTTGGGCCACAGCGACGCCGACGTGCTCATTCACGCCATTGAAGACGCCATTTTAGGCGCCTTGGCTTTGGGAGACATCGGGAAGCTTTTTCCCGACACGGATCCCGCGTACAAAGACGCTTCCAGCATGGGCATGTTTAAAAAAGTCATGGCCATCGTCAAGGATGAGGGCTATGCCGTCGGCAACATCGATGCCACGGTAATCGCCCAAAAGCCGAAACTGGCTCCCTACATTCCCGCCATGCGCGAAAACATTGCTGCAGTGTGCGAAAAAGATGTGAGCGCAATTTCCGTAAAAGCGACGACCAGCGAAAAAATGGGGTATGAAGGAAGAGGAGAAGGCATGACGGCCATGGCGGTCGTGCTATTGGAACCTACGGAAAAGAAAGGACGATAAAATGTTAGTTACGGGAAAACAAATTTTACAACATGCAGACGAACACGGCTATGCCGTCGGCGCTTTCAATGTAAACAATATGGAAATCATTCAAGCCATTGCCCAAGCGGCGGATGATCTCCGTGCACCGGTTATTTTGCAGGCGTCTCAAGGAGCCATTAAATACGCCGGCGTCGACTACATTACTTCTCTGGTAAAAACCACCGCTGATCGAATCGACGTGCCCATGACTCTGCACTTGGATCACGGCACGGATTTCGAAGAAATCATGAAATGCATTCGCAGCGGCTTTACTTCCGTTATGATCGATGCCTCGAAACATGAGTTGGATGAAAATATTCGCCTCACGAAAGAAATCGTGCGAATCGCCCACTCTGTCGGCGTATCCGTAGAAGCCGAAATCGGAAAAATCGGCGGAACGGAAGATCAAATCGTCGTCTCCGATGCAGAAGCCACCTACACGGATCCGGAAGAAGCACGGATCTTCGTTGAAGAAACCGGCGTCGACTCCCTGGCCATCGCCGTCGGCACGGCACACGGCGTCTATAAGGGCGAGCCGAAAGTGGACATCGACCGCATTAAAGAAATCGACCGCGTCGTCAGCGTTCCCTTGGTCCTTCACGGATCCAGCGGCGTTCCCTACGACACCCTAGAAAAAGCCGTGGCAGCGGGGATTCGAAAGATCAACATCGACACGGACATTCGCGCCAGCTTTGCCGGTGCCGTCAAGGCCTTTGTAGCAGAAAACCCCGACGAAATCGACCCGAGAAAGATTTTAAAACCGGCACGTGCGGCAATGACCGACACGGTAAAGGAAAAAATCAAAGTCTTCGGCAGCGACGGGAAGGCTTGGAAATAATGAAGTTTTTCATCGACACGGCGAATATTTCCGAAATTAAGGAAATCGAAGCCTGGGGAATCTTGGACGGCGTCACCACGAACCCGTCTTTAATCGCGAAAGAAAAAGACGTGGTCTTCGAAGAGGTTATCGAAGAAATCGCCTCCATCGTCGACGGGCCCATTAGCGCCGAAGTGACTGCAGAGGACGCGGAGGGAATGATTGCCGAAGGAAGAAAGCTCGCCGCCATTCACGAAAATGTCGTGGTAAAAGTTCCCATGAACGAAGAAGGATTAAAGGCCATTCGCGTTCTGGAAGGGGAAGGCATTCCCACCAACTGCACCTTAATCTTTTCCGAAAATCAGGCACTCCTGGCCTTGGCGGCCGGCGCCTCGTTTATCAGTCCCTTCTTAGGCAGACTGGACGACATCGGTCACGACGGCATGGAATTGGTCCGTGGCATTGTTTCAATTATGGATTTATACGGCTACGAGGCGGAAGTGATTGCCGCGAGCATACGCCACCCGCTCCACGTGAAAAAAGCGGCTGAGGCCGGCGCCCACATTGCAACCGTGCCCTACAAGGTGTTTCATCAAATGTTGAAGCACCCGTTGACGGATAAGGGAATCGCACAGTTTAACAAAGATTTTGAAGGGACGAAGAGAGTCAATGGATAGAGATCTCAGTTTAAATTTAGCACGGGTTACGGAAGCGGCCGCATTAAGCGGTGCGCGCTTTTTGGGAAAAGGCGACAAAAACGGCGCCGACGGCGCGGCGGTGGATGCCATGCGCCGCATGTTTGATACGGTACACATTAAAGGCAGAGTCGTCATCGGCGAGGGGGAAATCGACGAAGCCCCCATGCTCTACATCGGCGAAGAAATCGGCACGGGCCAAAGGACCGATGATGCAGTGGACATTGCCGTGGATCCCATCGACGGCACGACGGCCATCGCAAACGGCATGAACAACGCCATCGCCGTCGTGGCCGTGGCGCCGAAGGGTTGCCTTTTGCATGCGCCGGATGTTTATATGAAAAAAATCGCCGCAGGGCCGAAAGCGAAAGGCGTCATCCGCCTGGACGATACTGTGGAAAACAACATTCGCCGCGTTTCCGAAGCCATCGGCAAGTTGCCGGAAGAAATGACCGTTTCCGTCTTGGATCGCCCGCGTCACGACGAATTAATCAAACAAATTCGCGCCACCGGTGCCCGAATCAAGAAAATTAAAGACGGCGACATCGTTACGGCAATTTATACTTGCTTTGAAGAGAGCGGTATTGATATGATTATGGGCATAGGCGGTGCGCCGGAAGGTGTCATTGCGGCAGCTGCCTTAAAGTGCCTGGGCGGCGACCTTCAAGGGAAGCTCGTCACCTACGACGACGCGCAAAGAGAGCGGGTAGAAAAAAGTAAAGCCGATCCCGACAAAATCTACACCATCGAAGATCTCGTCAAGGGCGACGATGTGATCTTTGCCGCCACCGGCGTATCCAACGGCGATTTGCTTAAAGGCGTGCGTTACATGAAGGGCAATAAAGCGACGACCCAATCTTTGGTCTTGCGTTTGCCGTCGAAGACCGTTCGCTTTATCGACAGCGTTCACGACTTAAATCACAAGCCGGAATACGCAAAGTAAATTGACAAAAAGAAGAAAGTATGCTATCCTATAAAAGTTAGTAATACGAAATGAATTTTTAAAGAAAGGAGTGTGGACAGATGAAAAAAGGTATCCATCCCGAATATAAGGAAGCTACGGTCACTTGCGCTTGTGGCAACACCTTTACGACGGGCTCTGTAAAAGAGGATTTAAAAGTGGAAGTTTGTTCCGAATGTCATCCTTTCTTCACAGGACGTCAAAAGTTTACTGATACGGGCGGACGTATTGATAAATTCAACAAAAAGTACAAAAGATCATAAGAAGACGGCCCGTGAAAGCGGGCCCTTTTTTTTAAGGAGTTTCACCGTATATGAACGAATCCTTTAAGACAACCATCGGCGGTCAGGCCCTCATCGAAGGAGTCATGATGCGCGGTCCTTCAAAGACAGCCTATGCCGTGAGAAAACCCGGGGGCGACATCGCCATGCGCGTCGATAATAACAAAAGCATTGCCGATAAATATCCCTTTTTAAATTGGCCGATTATTCGCGGCGCCGTGAAATTAATCGAGGCCATGGTCATCGGCGTGGACGCCATTATGTATTCCGCTTCTTTTTGGGAAGACGAGGAAGGCGAAGAAGAGGACTTTTTCACCAAACATTTCCCGGAACACGGAGAAAAGATCGAGCAGATCGTTACCGTAAGTTTCTCTGTTCTTTTAGCCGTTTTATTTTTTATGGTGCTTCCCAATGTGCTGGCCACGTATTTTGAACGGCACATTACAAGTTCCGTTTTGCTAAACCTCGTGGAGGGCGTATTCCGAATCGGTATCTTCTTTGCCTATATGGCATTGATTTCGAAGCAGAAAGACATCGGTCGCGTCTTCGAATACCACGGCGCGGAACACAAGTCGATCGCATGCTACGAAGCCGGCGCGCCTCTGGAGGTGGAGGAAGTAAGGAAGTATTCCCGTCTCCATCCCCGCTGCGGCACGAGTTTTCTGTTTATGGTCCTGATCCTTTCGGTGATCATTCTATCCTTCTTCGGCTGGCCCTCATTTTTAGGCCGTGTCCTCGTGCGTCTTTTAGTCTTTCCCTTAATCGCAGGTGTAAGTTACGAAGTCAATCGCCTGGTGGGAAAATACGACACGCCCCTTACCATGGCTTTGCGCTACCCGGGGCTGATGATTCAAAAGCATTTTACCGTGCGGGAGCCCGACGACAGCCAAATCGAAGTGGGCATCGCCTCTTTAAAGGCGGTCTTACCCGCCGAAGGGGAAAGTGATCTATGGAAGTAAAGGCGGCCTTTGAAGAGGCTTGTGCGGCCTTAAAAGGGGATCGGCGCAGGACCTACGAATTGTTCGACGGCCTCTTTCAGATGGATCAAAAAGCTCTTTTTATGAATCCGGAAAAAAATCTTTCCGAGGACGAAGTTTCACGCCTGCGCCTTGCCGTTGAAAAAATGGCGCGGGGCATGCCCATGGCCTACGCTTTAAAACAGGCTTATTTTTACGGCGAGGCCTTCTATGTAGACGAGCGAGTCTTAATTCCACGTTACGACACGGAAAGAAGCGTGGAATCTATTTTGCGTCTGGCGCCTCGCGCGACCCACATCCTCGAAATTGGCACTGGAAGCGGCTGCGTGGCCATCACTCTGGGGCGGCTTTATCCCCGGGCGATCATTGATGCCTCAGATATTTCCTCGGACGCACTGAATGTCGCGGAAATTAACAGAAAAAAGCACGGAGCCTCGAATGTTTATTTGATTCAATCCGATCTCTTTTCTTCCGTAGAGGGCACCTATGATGTGATCTATTCCAATCCGCCCTACATTACTGCCGATGAAATGAGGGAACTGGATGAGAGCGTGGCCCTTTACGAGCCCCATTTGGCCCTTGAAGGGGGCGAAGACGGCTTGGATTTTTACCGAAAGATCGTCGAAGATGCGCCGCGGTTTTTGAATCCCGGGGGCTGGTTGGTATTTGAAATCGGGGCGAAGCAGAGAAAAGATATAGAAAAACTACTGAAAGACCATGATTTTTCGGCCATCGGTTCCGAGATAGATTTCAGCGGCTTGGATCGCGTCGTTTTTGGGAGGTTAGAAAATGTTTGAAAATTTATCTGTATACGAAGATCGCTACAATGAACTGAACGAGATGATGATGGATCCGAAAGTTCAAAGCGACAGCAAGCTCTTGCAAAAGACGGCCATTGAACACGCGGAAATCGAGCCCATCGTGAAAAAATACAAAGAGTACACGGAAACGACGGAGGCCATTGCCGAAAACAAGAGCATGTTCGACGAGAAACTGGACGACGACATGCGGGAGCTCGTAAAAGAAGAGCTGAAAATGGAAGAAGAGCATTTGGCAGAAATCGTAGAAGAATTAAAAATTCTCTTGATTCCAAAAGATGAAAACGACGACAAAAACGTCATCGTGGAAGTGCGCGGCGGCGCCGGCGGCGACGAGGCCGCCCTGTTCGCCGGCGTCCTCGTGCGTCAATACATTCACTACGCCGACAATCACAATTGGAAAACCGAAATGATGTCCAGCAACGAAAACGGCATCGGCGGCTTTAAGGAAGCGATTCTATTGATTCAGGGAAAGGGCGCTTTTTCTCGCCTGAAGTACGAATCGGGAGTTCATCGCGTGCAACGGGTGCCCGAAACGGAATCCTCGGGCCGAATCCATACGTCCACGGCTACGGTCATCGTCATGCCTGAAATCGACGATGTGGAAGTGGAAATCGACCCCAACGACGTTCGCGTTGACGTGTTCCGCTCCTCGGGAAACGGCGGTCAATCGGTAAATACCACGGACTCCGCCGTACGCTTAACCCACGAGCCCACGGGGATCGTCGTTAGTTGCCAAGATGAAAAGAGCCAGTTGAAAAATAAAGACAAGGCTTTTAAGATTTTGAAGGCGAAACTTTACGACATAGAGCTGCAAAAGCAGGAAGATGAACTGAGCAAGGAGAAGAAATCCCAAATCGGCTCCGGCGACCGCTCCGAACGGATTCGCACTTACAATTATCCTCAAGGCCGCGTTACCGACCACCGCATTAACTACACGAGCCACCGCATCGACGACATTAACAACGGGGATTTGGACGATTTGATCGATGCTCTGACGGCGGCGGATCAAGCGGCGAAAATCGAAAGCGTCGACTGAGAAAGCCAGCCTAATTATTAAGAAAGCTTGTTTTATTATCATTTATAAGATATAATGAAGGGGCAAAGAAACAACATGATATAAGGAGGCATTATTATGCACGCAATGACACAAGACAACTTAAGAAGCGCATTCGGCGGCGAAAGCCAAGCACACGTCCGCTACGGTATTTGGGCAAAAGCTGCCGGCAAGGAAGGCTTCCCCAATGTTGAACGTCTCTTCAACTGCACCGCTGAAGCTGAACGCGTTCACGGCAATCTGCACTTCAAAGCCCTGAAAGACATTCACGGTGACTTCGCCGTCACCAGCATGGCCGGTTTCGGTATCGGCAGCACTTCCGAAAACCTTCAAAAAGGTATCGACGGTGAAACTTTCGAATTTACCGAAATGTATCCCGCATTTATCGAAGTAGCTAAGATGCAAGGCGAAGACGAAGCTGTCAAAGCCATGCGTTATGCCATCGAAGCTGAAAAAATCCACGCCGTTCGCTACGAAGAAGCGAAAAAAGCAGTCGACGCAGGCAAGGATTTAGACGTAAAAGACATTCTTCTCTGCCCCGTATGCGGCTACATCACCTTTGATGCAAGCGAAGAAGAATGCCCGATCTGCCACACCAAATCCAAGGCATTTGTCGCTTACTAAGAACAAAAAAGACATCTTCGGGTGTCTTTTTTCATGCCCAAAATTTCGATTTCAACTATGGTATAATGAGAAGAACTGTTAATCAAAGGAGTAAGCATGGAAGAAAAATTTCAACATTTAATCGAACGTGTAAAGGAAGTCCACGGCGGTGAAACC
>QWCQ01000967.1_pt1 | contig 13097 bp, 12 predicted proteins | sample 1972701 | NCBI WGS metagenome assembly QWCQ01 (sample SAMN09866704, study PRJNA288562) | Human gut metagenome isolate pre4_stool, whole genome shotgun sequencing...
AGCGCGCGGTAGGAACCGTTGGCTTCTGGCTGGTTCTGGGCATTGTGTGTGCACTGGCCTTCTTGGCTGTGTACCTGTTCTGGCCCTGGGAGTACAAGGGCCTCGGCCAGGAAGGCATGTGGTGGTACACCTTCTACACGCCGCTTCTCGGCGTGACGATGGGTCTGTCCATCATCTCTCTGGCAATCGCTTGCGCTCTGTACATCAAGCGCTTCATCCCCGAGGAGATCGCGGTGCAGGAGCGCCACGATGGCCCGTCGGATGAAATTGATCAGCGCACGCTGACCGCACTCCTCAACGATTCGTGGGAGACCTCCTCCCTCGGTCGTCGTAAAGTGCTCAAGGGCCTCTTCGGCACCGGCGCGGTGCTGGCAGGTATTTCGATCATCGCCCCGCTCGGTGGCATGATCAAGAACCCGTGGAAGCCGGGCAAGCTCGGCATCCAGGGCGACGGCACTCTGTGGACGTCCGGTTGGACGCTCCTCGATACTCCTGGCGTGGACAAGATCTACCTCGGCCGCGACACGGGTATCACCGCGGAGAAGGACGAGAACGGAAACTACCACACCAACGGTCTGGCCCGCCTCGTTCGCGTTCGTCCGGAGGATCTGGCAGCTGGAGGTATGGAGACGGTCTTCCCGCTCCTTCCTGAGGCTGTAATCCGCCACGGCGACAAGACCAAGGACGTGTACGAGCAGCACATGCACTCGATTCACGGCCCGCGTAACGCCGTCATGCTGATCCGTTTGCGCAGCCAGGACGCCAACCGCGTCGTGGAGCTGAGGGACGGCATTATTATTCGAGATGAAACGCAAATGGTAAAAGAGCAGGCCGAGCAATTAAAGCTTGCAGACCATTAAAATAGTTAGGAGAAACTATGAAGAAGATGAGATCAAAAGTATTGTTAGTCACCGCAGGCGCTTTGTGCCTTGCCAATGTAGGCGGATTCGTACAGGCGACTCAAAATTCGGGAGGTATGCCCCCTGCCAAAATTACCCAAGGCAGCCATGCCCCTATGTCCCTTTTAGAATTTTGCGATGTCTCCTGGCCGGAAGCCGCATCCCCGGGAAAAGACATTCCTATTCGTTTTTCCATCGTAAACAACGGAGCGGCTCCGACTAAAAATATTTTGATTCGCGCCGAATCCCAGGACTTGGACGCCCTCGTGCCGAAATCGACGAGCACCGTCAATGCGCAGTATTTCGCGCCGAAACAAAAAGAAACCTATACCTTTAATTTCCGCCTTACATCCAATGCCAAAACAAAAAATTATCCCATTAAATTAACCGCTACTTACGTGGACGCTACTAATGGTGAAATACGCGAGTCCACCCAAATCGTGACCGTTATTTCCAGAGGCGGCAACGGTTCCGAAGTTTCCGATGCCGGCAGCTCCTCTCACTCCTCACTGGGAGGCGGATCCGGCATGGGCGGTTTTTCCGGCGGCGACATGGGGGATCTCGGCCCCTCTCTCCCCGTAACGGGATCAGGCGGCGCGCCCTCGGGGCAACCTGCTACCGGCGCCAATACGCCGAAAATCGTTATCGACAGCTACACCATGGATCCTGAAACGGCAAAAGCCGGCGAACCTTTTACCCTCTACTTCAAAATTTTCAACACCAATCGAAAAAAACAAGTGCGCAATATTCGCGTCGCTCTTTCAGCCGATGCCGCTGAACCTGTAAGTCTTCCTTCCGGATCGTCTTCCGGTGACGGAGCTGCCGCAGCCGCTGCAGCTGCTGCATCATCCGGCGGAGGCGATGGCGGCAGCGCCTTTATTCCCGTGGGAAGCAGCAATACCTTCCACATCGAATCCATTAAACCTCGCCACAGTGCCGAGAAAGAAATTACGTTAACCACTGCACCTGATACGGCGGCAAAAACCTATTCCATTACCGCCACCTTCGAATATGAAGACGGTAACGGCAATCCTTATACGTCCACGGAAGTCATCGGCATTCCCGTGGTACAAAGCTCCGTATTGGAACCCGGCGATTTAAAAGTGGATAAAGAAGGCTTCGTCGGCGAAGAAATGCCCTTGTCTTTTGAATTTTTCAACACGGGCAAATCCGTTCTGGCCAATGTCATGGTGAAGCTGCGCGGCAACTTCGATGCCGACACCAATACCTACTTTGCAGGAAGCGTCGCACCTTCCAGCGCCGAAACCTACGACGTCAACATTACGCCGAGAGAAAAAGGTGAGCAAAAAGGCGAGATCGTCATTTCCTACGACGATTCTACGGGAAAACGTCAGGAATTTATTAAGCCTTTCGTCGTCAATGTCTCCGACGGCGTAGGTAATGGAGACGAAGAAGACGAAAATGAAAACAAGCGCCCGGCATGGGCCATTCCCCTCGGTCTCTTCTCACTGGCGGCCATTGGCGGCGGCGTTGGATTTTACGTCTATAAAAAACGGAAACAAAAAGAGTCGAGCGACGAGGATTTGATGGTCTAATGAGCTTTAGAGATTTATTGGATATGGCGAGGCGCAATCTCCTCGCCAGAAAACTCCGTACAGGCCTTACCCTTCTCGGCGTAGTCATCGGATGTGTCTCCATTATTTTAATGATGAGCTTCGGCTACGGCATTACGGAGAACAATCGCCGTATGATGGAAGGCTTCGGCGATGTTCTCAACATTCAGGTTTCGGAAAACAGTACACAACCCGGCGGAAAAAGTAAGAAGACGCCTAAAAAAATTACCGATCGCTCCATTCAGGATTTCAAAAAAATTCCCCACGTCATCGACGTTACGCCGGTCTATAACGCCACTATTTCGGCAAAGTACAGAAACTATACCGGTGACTTTTTGTCCATTACCGCCATGAACAAGGAAACCTACTCGACTTTAAATTGGCACACGGATAAAGGCAGCCTCTTTCACGGAAACGGCGAGGGGCAACTCATATTCGGAAGTGAAATGGTCGATAGCTTTTACGATCCAAAGGTTACCGATACGGAAATGGACGCCGATAATAAAGACGACGCACCTCCCCTGTTCGAGGCGGCGGGAAAAACATTAAGCGTAACCTCTTCCGATATGCCGGATATGGGGTTCGGCGGGCCGTCGGAAACGCCATCAACCAATGGCAAGTCGACGGATTTAAAAGTAGCGGGCGTCTTAAAAAAGACGAAAAAATCCCAATACGATAACGGCGCATTTATGACCATAGACGGTTATAAAAAATTGGCGGAGACCTTAAACCTTCCCGCGCCGGATAAGGGTAGCTACCCGACGGTACAAGTTCGCATCGACGATACGGAAAATGCAGAAGACGTTACCGATGCCATTAAGGATTTAGGCTACGAACCTTCCGGTTTGCTGGAAGCCATTAAGAGCATGAATCGTGGCATGGCCATCGTCAACGCTATCTTCGCCGGCATAGGTTCCATTTCCTTTATCGTCGCCGCCATCGGTATCGCCAACACGATGATCATGTCCATTTACGAGCGCACAAAAGAAATCGGCGTCATGAAAGTTATCGGCGCCTCTATTCAGGATATTCAGAAACTCTTTTTAACGGAGGCGGCGCTTATCGGTTTTATAGGCGGCGTCATCGGCGTCACATTGAGTCTTATGATGAGCGCGGGATTTAACGCCATAGGCAATCGGTTTGCGCAAGCACAGGGTGCGGAAGAAGTGATTAAACTTTCCTACATCCCCTTCTGGCTTATTCTCGTCGCCCTCATCTTCTCCACTTTGGTCGGCGTCGCCGCAGGCTATTTCCCGGCAAAACGCGCCATGAATCTTTCGGCATTGGACGCCATCCGAAGTGATTAAAATCCCTATAGATTTCCTCTATGTAGCTACGTTTTACATTGTAAAATACAATGTAAAAACGGGAATTTATCCCGGATGAAGGTGAAATATTTGTTAAAATACTAGTAGTGTTATTTATAGTTCAAGGAGGAAATTTAAATGAACAAAAAACTGAATATCGTGGCTCTTGCCCTCGTACTTTCCGCAGGTCTTACAGCTTGTGGTCCGAAAGCTGAAAATGCACCGGCAAACAATGCTGCACAAAACAACGCTGCTGCAAACGCAAACGCTAATGCAGACAAGGAAAAAGCACCTGCAGCTGAAGTCGGCGAAATGAAGGGTGAAGAACTCGACAAAATTATGGAAGATAACAAGGCGAAAGAAAATGTCACCGTTATCGACGTTCGCAGCCCCGAAGAATACAACGAAGGCCACGTTAAATATGCTATTAACATGCCCCTCGATACTTTTGAACAAGATCTTTCTAAAATTGAAGATTTAAAAGATGCTGAAGTTATTACCATTTGCAACTCCGGCAAGAAGAGCGGCGAAGCTGCTAAGATCTTAGTAGACAACGGCTTCAAAAACGTTAAAAACGCAGAAGGCGTTAAGAAATTCGACTACACGACCATGACGAAAGTTACCAACGTTCGCGGCGCTGAATTCGTTGAACTTGCTAAATCCGGCAAATACACCATCATCGACGCTCGTGACGCTAAAGACTTCGAAAAGAGCCACGTAGACGGTGCTATTAATGTTTTAGTCGACGAATTCGACGCAAAATACAGCGAACTTCCCACCGACAAACCGTTCTTAACCTACTGCTACTCCGGCAACCGCTCCTGGGAAATTGCTTCCAAGTTAACTGAAAAAGGTCACGAAGCAACCAACTCTTTGGACGGTACCAAAGAATTTGACGGCTTTGAATTAAAGTAAATTAAAAAGCGCCTTGTCAAATGACAAGGCCTTTTTTCTTGTGGAGACTTTTATGAATACCATTATCTTTTTCTCTCGCACGCCGGAGTCCGGCCACGGAAAGACGAGGCTCCGCAAAGACGTTCCCGACGAAAAAGTCGATGCCATTGCCGCCTATCTCTACGAAAAAATGTATGGGACTTTGGCGAACACCCCTTTTCGCCTCGTCATCCATTACGACGGCAAGGTTCTCGCAAAAGATGTGCCTTCCTCTTTGCAGGAAGGACGTGATCTCGGGGATAAAATGGCACGCTCCCTCCAACGTGAATTACCCCATGGCCCTGCCCTTTTAATCGGCTCGGATTTAATGGGCATCGACGAAGATTACATTTCAGATGCTTTCCGCGCTTTGGAAAAAAAGGACATCGTCTTGGGTCCTGCCCGCGACGGCGGCTACGGCCTTGTTGGCATGACGCATTTCGTAGATATTTTTTCGGGGATCACGTACAGCCAAGAGGATGTACTGGAAAACACCGTAAAAAAAGCGAAAGCCCAAGGCAAATCCGTCGCCCTTCTCGACACCATTCGCGACATCGACGATATTAGCGACCTTGCCGCGGAAGTTTTGGAATGCCCCATTGCATCTTTTTCGGAAAATGAAACGTGTTTTCTGTTTTGCAGCAACGACGGAAAAGAGTTAAAGGTATTTAAAAGAGATCCTAACAATACATCGGGACTACTCCATCCGACGATTATGATGCCATTCTTTCATTTCATTTCCAATAACGTAAAGGAGACATTATGAAGCTAAACAAAAAGATCATAACCATAGGCATAATTATCGCCTGCTTACTCGTCTATTTTTTCGTTCCCTCGGTAAATCAGGGAATTAACCGCGCCATACGCGTCCTCACAACCGAAGGCATCGACGGTATCGCCGCCTACATTCGCAGCTTCGGCGTCTACGCCGTCATCGTATCCTTCCTTCTAATGGTCCTCCAATCCATTATTTCGCCGATTCCCGCATTTTTTATTACCCTGGCAAACTCCGCCATTTTCGGCTGGGTTAACGGCGCCATTCTCTCCTGGTCTTCCGCCATGGCAGGTGCCGCCCTTTGCTTTTATATTTCCAGAATTTTAGGGCGGGACGTCGCCGAAAAATTTACCGGCAAAGGTATGCTCGAAACCGTAGATAAATTTTTCGAAAATTACGGAAAATACGCCATCTTAATCGCCCGCCTCCTCCCCTTTATGAGTTTCGACTTGGTTAGCTACGCCGCCGGTTTAACGGGCATGAGCTTCCTCGCATTTTTCGTCGCCACAGGCCTCGGTCAACTTCCGGCGACCATCGTCTATTCCTATGTAGGCAGTACCCTTACAGGCGGCGCACAAAAACTAATGATGGGCTTGCTTATTCTATTTGCCCTCTCCATTGCCATTTTTGTAGGCAAGAAGGTTTACAATGACAGACGCAACAAAAAAGCAAACCAAATGGATTAAAATTCTTACGGCTATACTTTTGGCGGCAATCTTTTTTGTCGCCTTTAAGTATATTAAGGACTATTTTACGGAAGAACGGATTCAATCGATTTTAAACGACGCCGGACTTTGGGCGCCTGCCATTTACATCTTGCTTTGGGCGACGCTTCCTATTTTTCTATTTCCCGTTCCCCTTCTCGTCGTACCCAGCGGCTATATTTTCGGAACGACCATGGGCGTCGTCTATACGCTTATCGGCTGCGCGGTGAATATTGTCATAATGTATTACCTTGCGGCGAAACTGGCGCGGAAACCGATTAGCGAATTGGTGGAAAAAAAGAGCAACGATAAAATCAAGAAGATTTTCTTTCATCCCTCGGGCACGAGTCAAGGCGTATTTTTTATCTTCCGATTGATTCCCCTGGTCTCTTACAATCTCATTAACTACATGGCGGGTATTTTACAGATTCAATTCCTGCCCTACTTTGTGTTAAGTTTAGTGGGCATTACGCCGGGGATCTTCGCCTTTATTTATTTAGGAGAGCAAATCCACGATCCGAGCACACCGGAATTTAAGCTGGCGATTTTCTTCCTCTTACTTTTAACGGCGCTATCCCTCATTCTCCTGAAGATTTATAATAAGAGGCATCGGAATGATTAGTATCATCATCCCCTGTTACAACGAAATCAAAAACATTGATCGACTGCAAAAAGCCTTAGATGCTCTGGAGGGCGAAAGGGAAATTCTCTTTACAGACGGCGGCTCTACCGACGGAAGTTTTGAGCGCATTCGCTACCCTAAGATCCAAAAGGCGAAGGGCCGCGGCGCACAAATGGATCTGGCCGTAGAACAGACAAAAGGGGATGTGCTTTGGTTTTTACACGGAGACACCTTCCCCGAAAAAACCGCCCTTCGATCCATCGAAGAGAGCCGGGCGGAGTGGGGCTGTTTCAAGCTGCGCTTCCGCTCGAAGAAAGCCATGATGCGCATCGTCGCTTTTAATTCCGATAACCGCGTGCGCTTTCGCCACATCGCTTTCGGCGATCAGGGTATTTTTATTCGCCGAGCGCTTTACGACGACATCGGCGGCTTTCGCCATATTCCTCTTATGGAAGATTACGATCTTTCCATTCGATTAAAAGAAAAAGGCTACAAGCCCGCCCTTTTAAAAAACACACTCTTTACAGACGCCAGACGCTTTGAAGAGAACGGCATTTGGCACACGATTTTTCATATGCAACGCTTGCAACGCGCCTTCCGCAAAGGCGTGGATCCTGCGATTTTAGCGAAAGAATATTAAGGAAAGGAGTTCATTATGATCTCATACGCATTGGATTCCTGCATCCACTGCGGCAAATGCAAAAAGGTCTGCCCTTTTTTAGCACACTACGATATGGACCTGTCCGAATTTGCCACGCGGCCCGAACTGAAAGGGGAATGTTACCTCTGCGATAATTGCAAACGCACTTGCCCCAAGAATATTTCGGGGCGCGGTATCGCCATGGAACACAGAAAAAACAAGCCCCTCCCGAGCCTTAAAGTTCGTCTGCAAAAAAATCCCTATCTTCTGCGCAATGTTCAGAAAAAAAACACGAAGAGTCTACTCTATCTCGGCTGCAACTACCCCGGGCAGTTTCCGGAAACTTGCAAAAAGCTTATTGGGATTTGCAGGGAAGACGGAATTGATTTTTCCGTCGATTGTTGTAAAAAGCCGGTGGCTCAAACGGGAGTCGAACTTTCAAACGATTCTATTTTCGATCACGTAAAGGATCGCGGCATCGAGCGCCTTATTTGCTGCTGCCCCAATTGCTACAATATGATGAAAGGGCGGAGCGACATCGAGGTTATCTCCATTTTTGAGTATTTACACGAGCGCGGGCTTTTAAACGAACTGCCCCAAGAAAATATCCCTCTCTATATTCCCTGCGGCGATCGGGAACATCTGGAGTTTTTTAAATACATCGAGCCCCATTTAAAAAGCTATCACAAGGAATATAATAAAATTCACTGCTGCGGCCTCGGCGGTGGCGGAAAACATACTCCTGAAGTAGCGGAAGAAGTAGAGAAAAAATTCCAAGCCCTCCACGAAACCTACGGCGAAATCTGGACTTATTGCGCCAGCTGCTCCATCGCCTTTCAGCGATACAACATGGATCACATCGTCAATATCCTCTCCGCTTTCTTAGGTGTAAACGAGGCGCCGTCTACAGAGTACATGAAAAATGTGCTGGCCTTTAGGAGGCTTCCCCATGACATCTAAAGAAAAAAACTGCGCGCAAAACGTACTGGGTGCTTTCGGAAAAGAATTCGGTTTGAGCGAGGACATCACCGACCGCATGGCCGCTCCCTTCGGCGGCGGAAGATACAGCGGCGAAACCTGCGGTTGCGTTAGCGCCGCCACCATGGTGCTCGGGCTGAAATACGGCGACGACGAAACATATTTAAGCGAAAAAGTCGCTTCCTTCGACAAAGCCTTTAAAGAAAAACATCGCTCCACACAATGCAGAGAGATTTTAGGCTACGACTTTTCCAAACCCGGCGAACTCGCGAAAGCTTACGAAAGCGGCTCCATCGCCGAAAATTGCCCGAAATGCGTTTCCGACAGCATCGCCATTTTACAGAAATTACTGGATTCATAACCTCACCGGTATTAAAATTTCCCTTTGAATCCGGCGAAGTATTTCCTTCGAAACCAAGCAAATAAAAAAATAACCCCCGTTTCCGGAGGTTATCTCGAGCTCACCCTCAGGCTGGGCTTTTTATTTTGCTCGTTCCAAAGCTTTTTCAACGGCATCTTTAATGCCTTTCGAAGTTTCCGTAGCGCCTGCTATGGAATCGATGTACGTGGTATTTTTCTTCACCATGGCGCCGGGCAAGGTATTTAATGCTTCCTGTACTTGTGGCACTTGTTCTACATATTCGCCGTGGTCCACCACTTCCACCGACACCATGTTTCCGCCGGCGACAGTAACTTCCACTTTTATAGGCGTCTCTTTTGAATAGCCCATTGCCTCGCCGCGAAACACGCCGTCGCGATAAACTGTTTTGCCGCTACAAGCCGTGAGAAAAAAGAGCGCTACCGTGGGAAAAATCCATTTTTTCATCGGCGATTTAAATACTCTTTTATAGCTATCGTAACGCCTTCAGTCGTCAAACCGAAGGTTTCAAAAACTTCTTTCGCATTGCCGCTGGTGCCGAAAGTGTCGATGCCGAGAACCATTCCGTCGAGGCCCACGTAGCGGTACCAGCTCATAGTCGCGCCCGCTTCCATGGCCACGCGGTGGCGAACATCTTTTGGAAGAACGGCTTCTTTGTAATCCTTCGATTGCAGTTCAAATAATTCCTGAGAGGGCATACTGACGACGCGAACGCCAAAGGATTCCGTTTCAATGGCTTTTGCCGCATCCAACGCCAATTGCACTTCACTACCCGATGCAATGAGGATGAGTTCGAGTTTCGCCTCTTCTTTTTTAAGAATATAGCCGCCTTTTAAAGCGTCTTTCGAACTTCCATCGAGTTCAGGCACGGTTTGACGAGTCAAAATTAAGGATACGGGCTTGTCTTTGGAATGCATGGCCGTGTACCACGCCGCCGCCACTTCCGTGGAATCCGCCGGGCGGATGGTAATGGCGTTGGGAATACTGCGAAGCATGGTTAAGTGTTCGATAGGTTGGTGTGTCGGCCCGTCTTCGCCGACGCCGATGCTGTCGTGGGTCAAAATATAGGATACGGGAAGACCCATTAAAGCGGCCAGGCGAATTTGTGGCTTCATGTAGTCGCTGAAGACGAGGAAAGTAGCGCCGTACGAACGGAATCCGCCGTGTAAATAAATACCGTTGACGATGGCGGCCATGGCATGTTCCCGCACGCCGAAATTAATATTGGCGCCTTCGCGATTTTTCACGCTATATTGGCCGGCGCCTTTTATGTCGCTCTTGTTGGAGGGCGCCAAGTCGGCACTACCGCCGAATAAGTTGCCCATACCTGCTGCTACCCGTTGCAATATTTCGTGGGAGCTTGCGCGCGTCGCCATGTCTTTTTCCACAGGCTTCCAGAAGCTTTCCTCGTCCATAAAGGAAAGATCTTGCGCTTCTGTATCGTAATGGGCGATGAAAGCTTTATATTTTTCGGGATAGCTTTCTTTGTAGCGCCCTTCCATTTCTTTCCACGCGTCGTAGTTTTTCTTTTTCTCGGCGAGAATCTCGTTCACGTATTCTTTTACTTCGTCGGACACCGTAAAAGGCGCTACATCGTAGCCCAAGGCTTTTTTCGTCGCCAGGTTTTTCTCTTCTCCCAAGGGTGCGCCGTGAACGCCGGCATTTCCTGCGAGAGGAGAACCGTACCCGATGACCGTTTTAATTTCGATCATCGTCGGCTTCTTCGTTTCCTCTTTCGCCTCTTCAATGGCCTTTGAAATGGCGTCTACGTCGGTGCCGTCTTCCACCGTCAGCACTTGCCAACCTAATGCGCGGTAACGATCGGCAATGCTCTCCTTAAAGGAAAGGGAAGTATCCCCTTCGATGGTAATATTATTGGAATCGTAAAGGACGATCAATTTTCCCAGTTCCAGCGTGCCGGCAATGGAGGAGGCTTCGTTGCTGATGCCTTCCATTAAATCTCCGTCGCCGCAAAGAACGTAAGTATGGTGATCGATGAGATTCATGCCTTCTTCGTTATAGAGAGCGGCCAATCGCGTTTCCGCCATGGCAAAGCCTACAGCTGTGGAAATGCCGGCACCTAAAGGACCCGTCGTCGTTTCCACCCAATCGGTGTGGCCGTATTCCGGATGCCCCGGCGTTTTAGAATGTAATTGTCTGAAATTTTTTAGATCCTCCGCTTCGAGGCCGAGGCCGAAAACGTGGAAAAGTGAATATAATAAGGCACTTCCGTGGCCGGCACTTAAAATAAAACGATCTCGATTTACCCAGTTTCGATCCGATTTTTCAAATTGTAAGGCTCCCGACCAAAGGGCCCACGCCATAGGTGCCGCACCCAGTGGCAAACCCGGGTGTCCGGAGTTGGCTGCATCGATTTGATCGATGGAAAGGGCGCGTAAAGTGTTAACCGCTAATTGCTTTTTAGTTTGCATGAGATCCTCCTTTGGTCGTCTTCACGACGGAAACCGATTGGCCGTCGCGCCATACTGTCCATAAAAATTTGGGAATGACGAGCTGTCTCCGTAATCGAGACGGGTTTTTTAATAAGCGATAAAACCATTCTAAGTTTAACTTAATGAAAATATCCGGCGCACGTTTCGCCTTTCCGGCTAATACATCTAAGACGCCGCCGTTTCCGATGGCGATTTTCAAATGGGAAAATTTCTCCCGATTATTCAAGATAAACTGTTCCTGTTTGGGAAAGCCGAGGCCTACAAATAAAATGTCCGCTTCCGATACGTTGATGGCGTCGATCACTGCCTTTTCCTCTTCGTGGTTCTCGAATCCTCGATGAGCGCCTTTAAAATAACCGTGATGCACGCCGGCCACAATCTTGCCGTAAACAGCCTCCACTTCTTCTCTCGCCTTTTCTCCTACGCCGGGTTCGGCGCCTAAGAAAAATACTTTCTTGTCTTCTTCTTTCGCCAGTTCCAACATGGCCATGGAAAGATCGAAGCCCGTTACCCGCTCTCTCAGGGGATGTTGCTTCATCTTGGATCCCATAATAAGGCCGATGCCGTCGGCTACGACGAGGTCGGCGGAATTAATCGCTTCCGCCAGTTGCTCATCGTCGCGACACGCCATGACGATTTCCGTATTGGGGGTGAAGAGGGTGTGGAGTCTTTCCTCCCCGAGCATTTCTCTTAAAATTGCCTTCCCTTCGTCGAAGGAAATATTATCCACGACGGTGTTGAAGATTTTAATTTTCTCTCTACTTTTCCAAGAGTTCGAAGACATGATGAACATTCCTCCTACTCTTTTCCCGCAGATCATCGTGCATGAGCGTCAACTTTTTCCGCGCACCGTCTCCGTCGTTAAAGGTGGCGACGACGGCGTTTAAAAGTTTTTTCTCATCCATTCCTTCCGCCTCAGTATCCGAAGGAATGCCCAAAGCTTCTAATTGGGATTTTACTTTCGGGTCGTACACCACGCCCACCACCGGCGTCTTGGATGTGACGGCATAAATCAATGCGTGGAGCCGCATGGCGATCATGACATCGCATAGACCGATAATGCCTTCCATTTCTTCCACGGCGTAATTTCCCGCCAACACGTGGCCGTGCTCTTTGTGTACCATGGCCGCCTTGATGCTGTCGGCGAAATGTTTATCTTCCGGATAATGTAAAGGCGTAAAAAGTGTGTCGATGCCACATTCTTCGTAAACGCGATCCGCCACATAGGCCATTTTTTTTGCAAGGGCAGGCGCCTTCTTCCATTGGCGTACGGCGACGCCCAAAAAGCGGCGATCCACGGGGATACGCTCTTCCCTTAAAAGGGCGCGAGCCGCCCCTTCGCCGATACCTTCGATGCCGTAAACGGGATCGGCGGTAACTTCCATTTCAGGTTTCGTGACGCCGATATCCCGCAATACCTCGAGAGAATCGTCGTCTCGAAGGGTAATAAAGTCCACGCCGTTTAAAACTTTTGCGGTGAGTTTTCGATTAACGGTTTTATGAATAGGGCCCACGCCGTTGGCATAAACGTAGATTTTTTTCTTCATTCGTTTTGCCAAGGCCATAACGCCGAGATAGTAATAAAGGGAACGGGACGATGTTTCATCTTGAAGTAAAGACCCACCCCCGCTAATCAGAAGATCGGCGGATTTAAGCGCCTTTTTGACCGAGCCGTAATGGAAACGCTGGGTGGCGTTCACATTGTAAAGTCGTCTCGTTCGCGCCGGATCGTAGGAAAGGACGTTTAACTGAATCGTCGGATCGATGGCGCGGATGTCGTTTACGATGGCGTGCAAAATGGCGTCGTCGCCGCTGTTGTCGAAGCCGTAATAG
>QWCQ01000968.1_pt1 | contig 13065 bp, 10 predicted proteins | sample 1972701 | NCBI WGS metagenome assembly QWCQ01 (sample SAMN09866704, study PRJNA288562) | Human gut metagenome isolate pre4_stool, whole genome shotgun sequencing...
TGATTCATCGTTCCTCCTGGTTGATTGGTTTTCGTCGACACAATTTTACCAGAAAACGGTGGATCATTTTTTGTTGCACTTAGATTGTAAATTCAAGGTACAAAAAAACGGCGCCTTTTCGGGCGTCGTTTCTGTTTCGATCAGTCGGAGGCACCGCCGATGACCATTTTGCCTTGGCGCATGAGGTAGAAGTGGTTGTTCATGCCAAAGGCGCGGTGGAAGGTTTTGTCGGATGGGGGTGATTGATAGAGGCTGTCGTCGCCAAAGATCCGTTCCATGTATTTGCCCAGGTTTTCTTCTTTTCCTGCGCTGTTTTTTAATCGATAGTTTTTGCCGCTCCACACCACGGTCATGCCGGATTTCGAGGGCAAGTAGCGGACTCTGCGGCCCTCGTCTTCGTATTTCAGAATGGTGATGGGGTAGGTTTCCGGTGCGGGATCCGTCGTGAGGCGGATGGAATCGCCTTCGACATTAAGCTTCATGTGTTTGGCATCGACGAAGCAGTTGATGGCAATGTAGGTTTTGTTTCCGCGAATTTCGTAATTGTCCATGGCGTACATGCCGAAGTTCAGTCCGTCGGTGGTGGTGACGTAGCGGCAGTCGTAGGTGATGCCGAAGCCGTCTTTGGTTTTCATATTGATCGTAAGGTCCAGGGGATCGTCGCTAAAAGTCATACCTTCTTGTTTGTAGCTCATGCCCATGGCTTTGGCAAAGGCATCGGCCCGAACGTAGAGCTGTCCTTTTTCGGCGAAGGCGTTGATTTGCCCCTTATCCTGTCCGTCGAGGGAGAGGGCCATGTCTTTCGCGCCGAAGCGATTCACATAGGGCACGGGCTCTTCGTTTCCGATAATGGCGGCCCGCTCGCGATCGTCCCAGCGCACAGGGTAGCCGAAGAGTTCGGCGATGGCGCGCAGGGGCACGTAGGTGTAGTCGTTTCGAATTTCCGCCGCAACATCGGTGGTGGCCAGCTGATTGCCGTTGGCGTAAATGTCGCGGCTGCCGATTTTTACGCTGAAGGTGGGCATGTTTTTCACGCGGTCGTTGGCCGGGGTCATGGTTACCCTGCGCTCAGCACCGTTCCAGGTGACGTCGAAGCCGAAGCTTTCGGAGATCAGTCGCAAGGGCACCATGACGCGGCCTTGTTTAATGTAGGGCATGTCTTCGCCGCCGGCCGGATTGGAGCCGTTGATCCACAGGGTGAAGTCGGCGGCGTATGCGGCGGGAGCCGCAAAGAAAAGGAGGGCCAGGGTGAAGAGTAGGGTCAGGCGTTTTTTCACGGGAATCATCCTTTCTTGTTTTTACTACCGATGTAGCTGTTTATTTTTTCGTTCGCCAGATTTTTCGGAAGCAAATAGGCCTGTCCGGCGTCTTTGTAAAAGATGTAGAGGAAGTTTTCGTTTGCGATGAGGTCGCGGATGTCGTCGTAGGCGAAGGCCACGTCGCCGTCTGCGATGCCCGAATCGGTGATCGCCACCCGGTGTTCGCCGATGGGCAGGTCTTTTTCCATTTTGCGGATCAGCTTTCTGAGCTTTTTCTTCATGCTGCGGTAAAAGAAGGTGCGGTAGAGAAAGGGCCAGAGGATCATGGCGACGGCCAGGGGATAGAGGCCCTTCACGGGCTTTTTTGTGGCCATGTAAAAGATCGCGATGGCGAGAAAGACGGCGATGGGCGCGAGCATTTGAATGGTCATGCTGCGCTTGGCCGTGGGATTGTGCTTAAATAAATGCCATTGGTAGGCAAAGTAGTCGTCTTCGGTAATGGTAAATACTTCGTTCATAAAGCCTCCTTTCGATCGCCGGTTTATAAATGTATTGTACTGAAGGAAATGGAGCCTTGCAAGGTGTTTCGCGGCTTTAAACGTGGTAAGATAGTTATAAGCAAAGGAGGGGATTTCATGGCCTATGTAGAATTTATCGAATCGACGAAAACCTACGGCACGGGATCGGCGAAGACCGTGGCCAACGACAGGATTTCTTTTTCCATCGAAAAAGGGGAATTTGTCGTCATCGTCGGCCCGTCGGGAGCGGGCAAGTCCACGATTTTAAATATTTTGGGCGGCATGGACACCAACGATTCCGGTCAGGTCTTGGTGGACGGCAAAGACATTGCGGCCTTTTCCGACAGGGAGCTCACCACCTATCGGCGAAAAGACGTGGGCTTTGTCTTTCAATTTTATAATTTAATCCCCAACTTAACGGCTTTGGAAAATGTGGAGTTGGCCAATGCCATCGTCGACGATGCTCTGGATGCGGAAATGATTCTGGAGCGGGTGGGCTTGGGCGAGCGGATGAATAATTTCCCGAGCCAACTTTCCGGCGGGGAGCAGCAGCGGGTGGCCATCGCCCGCGCCCTGGGGAAGAATCCCAAGCTCCTTCTCTGCGACGAGCCCACCGGAGCTTTGGATTACAAGACCGGGAAGAAAGTGCTCCTTTTATTGGAGGAAAGCTGCCGCAAACACGACCACACCCTCATCGTCATTACCCACAATCGGGCCATCGCCGATGCGGCGGACCGTGTCATCGAAATCAGCGACGCCAAGGTGCGGGCCATGTATTTGAACGAGCACCCCGTGCCCATTGAAGAAATCGAGTGGTAGTATGGATGCGAGACAAAAAGATTTCATACGGGAGATCACCGGCCACAAGATGCGCTTTATCTCCCTCTTGGCCCTGGTGCTATTAGGGGTCTTCGTTCTCGTGGGCCTCACGGTGACCGGGCCCATTATGCGCCGCACCGTGGCCGACACCCTGAAGAAATCTAAGGCCTACGATTTGCGCCTCGCCGCCTCCGACGGCTTGGAAGAGGAGGATTTGCGCCTTATCGCAGACATGGAAGGGGTGCGGGCAAAGGAGTATTTCCACACGGGCTATTTAACCACGAAGGAATTAAAGACTCTCTACCTCTCCTCCCTTCCGAAGCGAATCAGCCGCCCGATTTTAAAGGAAGGCCGCCTGCCCCGTGAAGCGGATGAGATTCTCCTGGATCCCACCCTGAAAGGCACCTACAAGATCGGGGACACCGTGGTCTTTGAAAAAGAAGAGGATCTTCTCGACGAAGACGCCCCGCCCATGATGGAAGGTTATTCCTATAAAGTGGTGGGCTTTGCCACGAGTCCGATTTTCTTGGACAAAGCGGACAAAGGCACCACGCCCAATGGCGACAAGATCGACGGTTTCGGCTACGTCGCGCCCTTGGCTTTTAAGGATCCCACCATTACGGAAGTGCATTTTCTCTTCGATGACCTGAAGAATCTCGCCGTTTACAGCGAAGAGTACAAATCTCTGAATACCGCCCACCGAAAGGAATTTCGCCACCGCTTCAAGGACCGGGGCGACGCGCGGCTGGATGAATTGTTGGCGGACAAGCGAAGGGACATCGACGAAGGGGAATCGGACATTAAAGAAGGCTACGACGAATTGGATCGGGGCCTGGAAAAAATCGACGAAGGGGAGCGGAAGCTGGACCACGGCGCCCGCGCCCTCAGGGACAATCGGGCGAAGTTTGCCCGCGGCCTCACCCAAGGGGAAAAGAAATTGGCCGAATCCCGGGACAAGCTGAATCAGGCGCGAAAGAGCATTCTCTTTCAGGAAGATCAGTTGAGTAGCGGCGAAAAGGCCCTTCTCGACGGAAAAAATGCCGTGGCCGCCGCTATGAGCGACATTCAGGGCAAGGAAAGCGAGGCCCGCGGGGGCATCGCCCGGGCGGACACGGCCATGGATCAGATTTTAAAGGAAGAGGCGGCGCTGAACGAGGCGAAGCAGAAGCTCGAGGCGGGGAAGATCCCCGATGTGCAATTTCCCGATTTGCCGGAGCTGCCCTTTTCTGCCGATCAAATCGCCAAGGCCCAAGAAAAAGTGGCCGCCGCCAAGGCCGACCGCCCGGCGAAAGAAGCCGCGGTCAATGAAAAGACCGCCGCGGTGCAAGACGCGCAAAAAGCTTACGATGCCGCCCAAGGCGCCGTGAAGGCCTATAATATGGACGGCGTGCAGGGGAAGATCATCGAACTGAAACAGTCCATCGCCGGATGGGAAAAAGAGAAGTCGAACCCCGACGCCGATGTGGTCGATTTGGATGCAAAAATCACCGATGCCGAGAATCAAAAGGCCGACTTGGAACAACAACTGAAAAATTCGGACTATCTTGCGGCAAAGGCCCAAGCGGACAGGGCGAAGCAGGCCCTAGGCGCCGCTTCCGGGGAACTGGCGAAGGCGAAAGGCGCCCTCGCCGAAACCGACGGCATCATCGCCAAGGGAACGGAAATGATTCAGGGCCAAATGAAGGCACAGGCCGCTCGCGAGATCATGGCGGAAAAAATCCGCGCCCAACAGGAAGAACTGCGCAAGAAAAAAGAAGAACTGGAGGCCGCCAAGCGGGACCTCGCCGAAAAAGAAGCCTTCCTTATGGAAAAGAAGCGGGAGACGGCGGCAGGCCGCGCCAAGGCCGAAGAAGCCCTCACCGCCATTGAAGCGGGCAAGGCGGAGCTGCGCCAAAAAGAAGGGGAATTGAGCGAAAAAGAAAAATCCCTCCTTCAAGGCAAGGCCGCCATTCTCGCCGCAAAAGATCAGCTCAGCGAAGGAGAAGATCAATACAGCAAGGGCAAATCGGATTTCGCCCGTGAAAAAGCGGATGGGCAGAAAAAGCTGGACGCCGCGGAAAGAGAGCTCTTAAGCGGCAGAAGCGACCTGGCCTCGGCCCGCGCCACCTATGAAAAGAAGCGCGCCGACGCCCTAAAAGATTTGGTGAAGGGGCAGGAAGACGTGGATCGGGCGAAGGAACTGCTCACCATTTTAAAAAAGCCCGATTATAAAATCACGCCTCTCAACGAAGAGATGCGCACCTTCGTCTTCCTGGACTACGCCCATCGGGTGGACAAGCTTTCCGCCGTGTTCCCCGTCTTTCTCTTTGCCATCGCCATGCTCCTCGCCTCCACGGTCATGAACCGCATGGTGGACGACGACCGCACGGTCATCGGCACCTACAAGGCCCTGGGTTACAACAACGGCGCCATCGCCGACAAATACGTGCGCTTCGGCACCCTCGCCGCCCTCCTCGGCGGCATCCCCGGCGCCTTCTTGGGCAATTTCCTGCTGAGTAAGGTCATCGCCGAGGCCTATTTGGCCAGCGGCATCTTCGATCAGCTCTCCATGGCCCTCTACCCCGGGCATATTCTTTTCGCCATTCTCATCGGCATGGTGGCCACGGGCCTCGTGGCCTATGTGAGCGTGCACCGCAGCCTGAAGCTCAAAACCGCCGCCCTCCTCATGCCCAAACCCCCGGCCAAGGGCACGCGCATCTTCTTGGAGCGCATGAAATGGCTGTGGAGCCGCCTGTCCTTCTTCCAAAAAGTCACGGCGCGCAACCTCTTCCGCGACAAAAAGCGCATGGCCATGACCATCGTCGGCGTCATGGGCTGCGTGGCCCTCTTGGTGTTGGGCTTCGGCATTCGCACCTCCGTGGACGGCTTGGTGGAAAAGCAGTTCGATCAGCTGAATCGTTACGACCACCTGATTTTCTACGAGCCCCTCTTGGATAAAGAAGCCCACGAAGCCTACAAGGCGAAAATCGCGGAAGACAAACACATTCGCGCCAAGTGCTCCGCCTATGTGGAAACCATGGCCGTTGCCGATGAAGGCTACATCGACCAGCCCGTGACCATGATCGTTCCCGAAAATGAAAAAGATCTGAAGCGTGTCGTGACCCTGAGAAACCGAAAGACCGGCGCGCCGATTCCCTTAAAAGGCGCCGTGATTACGGAAAAACTCGCCGCCATAAAAGGCGTGGAGGCCGGGGGCGTCATCGAAATAAAAAATGACGACGACGTTCTCTACGACGTGCCCGTGGCCGCCATCACCGAAGGCTACGCCGGCCACTATTTGTATATGGATCCGGACACCTACGAAGAAATCTTTAAGAAGAGCTACAAGACCAATGGGGACCTCGTCGACGCCGCCGGGGCGGATATGTCTTACTACAAGGATTACGATTCCGTCGTGGCCCTCACAGGCATCGGGGACATGCGCCACATGGTCGATGAAATCGCGGGGAACATTAACTTCATTGTTTTCGTCATCCTGGCGGCCTCCTCCACATTGGCCGTGGTGGTCCTCTCCACCTTGACCAATATTAATATCGAAGAGCGGCGCCGGGAAATTTCCACCATTCGCGTCTTGGGCTTCTACCCGAAAGAAGTGACCCGCTACATTTACAGGGAGACGGGAACTCTGACGGCGGTGGGAATCCTCCTGGGCTTTGTCGTAGGCAAGGGCCTGCACCTTCTGGTCATTCGCGTGGTGGTACCGGACTTCGCCATGTTGGATCCCAAGCTGGGCCTGTTAAACTACCTTTTGCCCGCCGCCATTACCGTGGTGATCTCCCTGCTCCTCATGGGCTACTTCCACAACAAACTCAAGACCATCGACATGGTGGAAGCCTTAAAGAGTGTGGAATAACTTGACTCGGCCTATGTGTAGTGGTAGCATAGTGGAATAGAAAAAGGGCCGAGGTGCCCTTTTTCATTTGTCAGAAAACTACAGGAGGTGAAAGAATGGAAGAAAACAGAATGGGCTACGAGCCCATACCGAAGCTTTTGATGAGCATTTCTCTGCCCATCGCCTTGTCCATGCTCGTACAGGCCCTGTACAATATCGTGGACAGCATCTGGGTCTCCCGCTTAGGAGAGAAAGCCCTGGCGGCGGTGAGCATGGCCTTTCCCATGCAAATGCTCATTAACGCCTTTTCCATCGGCGTCGGCGTGGGCATGAATGCCCTTTTGAGTCGCCACTTAGGCGCGAAAAATCAGCGGGAAGCCAATCTCTGCGCCCAACACGGCATTCTGCTAAATATGATCGTCGCCATTCTTTTTGCCGTCTTCGGGACCATGGCCTCGCCGCAGTTAATCGGCATGCAAACCGCCGATCCCGAAATCATAAAAGACGGGGTGCGCTATTTAAACATCTGCTTTATGTTCAGCGTGGGCCTTTGCGGCCAGATCTGCATGGAGCGGCTTTTGCAATCCACGGGCCTTGCCGTCTACAGCATGTACACCCAGCTCTTCGGCGCGGTGCTGAACATTATCCTCGACCCCTTCTTTATTTTCGGCTGGGCCTTCTTCCCGAAACTGGGCGTCGTCGGGGCGGCGGTGGCCACGGTAACGAGCCAAATCATCGCCTTTCTATTCGGCCTCTATTTGAATTTCAAGCGGAACAAGGAAATCAACCTCCTTCAAGATCACTTCCATGTCAACGGCGACATCATTAAGGGTATTTTGGCCGTGGGCATCCCCTCGGCCATTATGATTTCCGTCAACTCCTTATCCATCTTTATGATCAACGCCATTCTCGCCGTCTTCGGCGCCGCCGCCGTGGTGGCCCTCGGGATCTACTTCAAAGTGCAAAGCTTCATCTTCATGCCCATCTTCGGCATGAACAACGGCCTGATCCCCATCATCGCGTACAACTACGGCGCCGGGCACAGGGATCGAATCTACGAAGTCATGAAGCTGGCCTACAAAGTGGCCCTGGTGGTGATGAGCGTGGGCTTTATTATCTTCCAACTCTTTCCGGCGCAACTCATGGGCTTTTTCGATCCCTCGCCGGAACTCCTCTCCATCGGCGTCGTGGCCCTGAGGATCATCTCCTTCAGCTTTATCTTTGCCGCCGTGAGCATTATCAGCTCCGGGATCTTCCAATCCTTCGGCAACGGCCTCTTGAGCATGATCGTGAATTTGGTTCGCCAATTGATCTTTATCGTGCCCTTGGCCTACCTCTTCTCGAGAACCGGCGTCCTGACTTATGTGTGGCTCGCCTACCCCATTGCGGAACTTATGGCCATGCTCATCGCCATTACCTTTATGAAAAAAGTAAACGAGAAGGAAATCAAACCCATTGTGGAAAGAGATTGATCGGTGCACCTCACGGTGCACTTTTTTATTTGCCCGACTTGAAGGGCGGATCATGCCGTTTTATAATAATGAAAGACAGATTGCTGAGGATAAAAGGAGGTAGCACATGCCCATCGTTCACGTCGAATTAATCGAAGGCCGTTCCGACGAAGTGAAGGCAAAGATCGCCAAGGAAATCACGGACACGATCCACGAATTGGCGGATACGCCCCGGGAACACGTCCACGTGGTGTTCCAAGACATGAAGCGCAACGACTATTACAACGAAGGCCACTAAGGTTTTTATTGCTTTTGAGAAAATCGGGTAAGCTCGGGCTTGCTCGATTTTTTTGTGGAAATTTTTGCAAGAAAAAAACGCCCCGAAAGGCGTTTGTTCGCAAATTCACTTGTCTTCTTTCTGTTCTCTGTCGATGCGTTCTTTTCTGTCCCGTTCGTCGGCCAAAAGGCGGCGGATTAAAAGGATGATGAGAACGAAAGCGGCGATGGCAAAGGCGAATTTGCCGATGAACACGAGTAAGGCGAGCCCTTGTAACATGGTTATACCTCCTTGAATCGAATTTGTTGCCGGATCGAGGTGTGTCAGTCTCGATCTCTATTTCCTCGATCTTTTCTATCTTTTTCATCGGCTGAAAGCCGGCGGATTAAAAGGATCACAAGAAGAACGACGAGGACGAGGACGAAAAAACCCGTTAACAAAGCGATAATTTTCATAACAGCCTCCTTGTCATGTCATTTATTTTCTCGAATCGTTTCTTTATTCATTATACATTATTTTTTCGGGGGGGCAAGAACAAAGATGCCTCGATAAGGTGACTCTCTTCAATAAGGGTGATCTATTCTCAGCTAATTCAACTGTAAAAAATAGGTCTTCGCACCTGTCTTTTGCGTTACCTTTATCGGCTCAGTCCCAGGGCGCCGACGAGGATGCCTCCGCTCGCGTCGTCTTCGTCTCGAATGGTGGGGCCGGTGTAGACCTGAATGTTCATTTTCCTATACATGGGCGAGAGCATATTGTCTCGATGGCCCGGGCTCTTTTCCCAGGCCTTGAAACATTCCTCGGCCAGGACCTCGGGATCCGTAAGGAGGACGGCGCCTCCGCCGGCGCCACTCTTCGGCAAGGGATACTGAATGAGGTTTTCGCCGATGAAGTAGGCGGGCTTTTTGTGGCTCAAATAATCGTAGGCCGTGTAGTAGGGTCGCTTGTCCGGCCGCACGTGGCGTTCGCCCTCGATTCGCATGTTGCCGTAAAGGGCGAGCTCTTTGGCTCGGGCGTAGGCGCCGGCTTCCAGGCTTTTGTCGAGAACCAAGGGCCGCAAATGATTCTTCCTGCGGGCCTCGTTCAACCGTCTCAAGAAGGCCTCTTGAAAGGCCGTGTGATCGAAGGTGCGGCGGCGATTGAACCCGTCGGTTAAGTAGAGGAAGCGGGCGATCTCCGTATCGTAATCGGGATTCGTGTAGAGAATGTCGTAGAGGGTGAGAAAGACGGCTTCGCGAGTGGCCGGCGCGTTGTAGGGGCAATCGGCCACGGGAAGGGAAAAGGCCATGGCCCGGTAGATCCAGCTGTCGGGCCAACCGAAGGAGGCGGCTTCCTCGGCGGTAAGGGATTTGTCGGAGAGGATCACGGCGATTTTCGACGCTTCGGCGCCGCTTACGGGCTTCTCCGGCAAGAAGCTGCCGTCTTTGTAGCCTTGAATCAAAGGAAGGGGCCGATCCCCTTGGGCGAAGGTGAGGGCGTGGATATAGCCCTTGGCCCAGTGGGTTTGTGCCACGTCTTTAAAGGGCGAGGCTTCCTTCTCCAGTGCCGCCGCCTGCTCTTGCAGGTTCAAAGCGCAGGCCAAGACCTTGGAAAATTCGGCGCGGGTAATGGGGCGGCCCAAGGCGAGATCGCCGGTTTCGTCGCCGACGATGAGGCCCACGTCGCAGAGCGTCTGAATTTTTTCCGCGGGGGTCGGATCTTTTTTCGGCTCTTCTTCGGCGAAACCCGCTCGGGGCAGGAAGAGAAGGACAGATAAAATCAGCGCCGCAAATGCTTTTTTCTTCATGCAGGCCTCCTTTTATTTCTCCTCGGTTTTTTCCGCCTTTCGATCCAAGAGTTGAATTTCCACCCGGGCGATGCGCTTGTCCGTCACGCCCAAAGTGGTAAGCTTCACGGAATTGCCGTAGAGGACCTTGTGCTTCTTCGTGTCCCCGGCTTCCGGAATAAAGCCCAAAAGCTCGATGGTAAGGCCGGAGATGGTTTCGTGGTTTTCGCTTTCCAGCTCAAGATCCAGCTGCTCGTTAATCGTATCCAATTCCGCCATGCCGTCGGCCACATAGGTGTAGTCGTTAATTTTTAAAATCTGCTTCAGATCGTGGTCGTATTCGTCTTCGATTTCGCCGACGATCTCTTCCACAATGTCTTCGATGGTGACCATGCCCGACAAGCCGCCGTATTCGTCGATTAATATGGCCAGATAATTTTTCGTGGACTGCAGCTCCTGCAAGAGGCGGTCGATGTTTTTTGTTTCGGGAACGAAGTAGGGCTTTTTCATCACCGACTCGATGTCGATGGAGCGGTAGCTGCGCTTGGCGTATTCCACGAAGAGGTCTTTAATGTAGATGGTGCCCACGATGTGGTCGGGGCTGTCCCGATAGACGGGCACGCGGCTGTAACCGGATTCGAGCATTTCCCGAATTTTCCCCGTATCGAATTCGTCGTAGTCCAGCATATAGAGGGCCGTGCGGGGCGTCATGATCTCGTAGGCCAGCTTGTCGTCGAAGTCCATAATGTTCACCATCATGACTTCGCCGGATTCGTTGATGACCCCGTGTTGTTGGCCCACGCGGAGGTAGGATTTGATTTCCTCTTCGCTGATGTTTTTCTCCACATCTTTGGAGTAATTGCCCGAGGCCTTTAGGATCAAGGTGGTGGTAAAGGCGATGAGCTTCACAAAAGGCGCCATGAGTTTGGAAAATACCGTGGCGGCCCCGGCGTTTTTCAGGGCCGTTTGCTCGGCCTTTTGCAGGGCGATGCGCTTGGGCACCAAGACGCCGAAGACCAGGCTGATGTAGGAGAGGATAAAGATCACGAGAACAAAGGCCAAGGTGTCGGAAAAAGAAATCTCGGCGGACAAAAAGAGCATGGAAAGAAGAGGCACAAAGGCCTTGGCGCCCAGTGCCGCGGCGAAAAAGCTCGCCAATGTCGTTCCCGTTTGCACCGTGGAGAGGAAGCGGGATTGATTTTTCGTAAGGGCCAAAATTTTTTGCGCCCGCCTGTCGCCTTCTTCCGCCAAATTGCTTATGCGCTCCCGATTGGCGGAGACCAGGGCGATTTCCGTGGCGGTGAAAAAAGCGTTAGCCGCTGTGAGTAGGACAATGAGAAGTAATTCGGGCAGGATCTGCCCAGCGGAATCCATAAAATACATGCCTCCTTTTCTAATAAGTATATACCCCGGAGAAGAAGAAAGATACAAGGGATAACATGAATTCTGTTATACTAATAGGAGTGAATTGTACTGAAAGGAGCAGTTATGAATATTAAGGATTTACAGTCTTTCGTGGATTTAAGCCCCACTTCCTATCAAGTGGTGGAGCATATACAAATGGCGGCGGCGGGCTTTGTGCGCCTCGATCGCGAAGATGCCTGGGATTTAAAAGAAGGCGGCAAGTATTACGTGGTAAACGAAGACGGAGCCATCCTCCTCTTTTCCATGGGCAAGCGCGATCCCGAGACCATGGCTTTTCGCACAGTGATCAGCCACACGGACAGCCCGGCTCTGCGCCTTTTGCCCGGCGGCGTGCGCGGCGAAAAGGACTGTGTACGAATGGATGTGGAACTCTACGGCGCCATCATTAATGCCGACTGGTTCGATCGACCCCTGTCTTTGGCGGGCCGTGTCATCGTGGATTCGGAGGCCGGCGTAAAGAGCATTCCCGTAGACTTTCGTGATCCCGTGGCCACCATTCCCCACCTGGCGCCCCACCTGCACAAGGATGTGAACAACGGCCACGTCTTTAAGGCGGGAAAAGATCTGGTGCCCCTGGCGGCAAAATCTTGGGACGAAGGCGGCTTTTTAAAGGATTTGGCCGAACTCGTCGATGCGGATCCCGAAGAGATCTTGGACTACGATTTGTACTTTTATCCCTGGGGGGACAGTACCCTCGTGGGTGCCGACAAAAAATGGCTCTCTTCGCCGCGACTGGATAATTTAGCCACGGCCTACCCGGCCTTTATGGCCCTATCCGGCGAGGTAAACGAGAACCTCACCCAAGTGGTCTACCTTGCCGATCAGGAAGAAATCGGCAGCCTTACCCAAAGCGGCGGCGACAGCAGTTTCCTGTCTAATGTGCTTCGCCGCATCGTCGGCGACTTAGGCGAGGAGGCCTACTTCCGCGCCCTGGCGAGAAGCTTCCTCCTCTCCTGCGACATGGCCCACGCAGATCACCCGAACTATCGGGACAAGGCCAATCCTTCCGCCTCCCCCGTCTTGGGCGGCGGCGTCACGGTGAAGCTTTCCGCCAGCAGAAGCTACGCCACTCAAGGCCACAGCAGCGCCAGATTTAAGCGCATGATGAAGCAGGCGGGCCTGAAGGTGCAAACCTTCGCCAATCCCCACGGCCAACGGGGCGGCTCCACCATCGGGCCTTTGAGCCTGCGCCACGTGGACATGGAAGCCATCGACATCGGCATCGCCACTTGGGCCATGCACGGCGTCCAGGAAGTGGTTCACGTCGACGATGTGTCGGATTTCTACGACGCCGTCTGCGCATTTTTTACCACAGAAGATTTTTAGGAGACAAAGGAGGTTTCCATGAAAAAACGCAGCCCATGGCCTCTGGCCGCAGGCCTTCTTGTCGGCGCCTCCATCGTGCCGCAGCTTTCGGCGAAAGCCCGTGAAAAGAATACCGCCCGCAAGCTGGCCCTCTGGGAAGCATCGGGCCCCATTCATCGCCTGGCCCTTTACGATCACGAAGACGGCATCGTGACCGGCGTGTATAAATCCCCCATCGACGGCCTGCCCCTGGCCTTTACCATTATCGAGGCCGAGAATCCCCGGGGCCTCTTGCAAATCGTCCATGGGGCTCAGGAACATTCCGGCTATTACAAAGTCTTCGCCCATCGCTTGGCGCGGGCGGGCTTCACCGTGCTCTTATCGGACAATCGGGGCCACGGCGATTCCGTTTCG
>QWCQ01001152.1_pt1 | contig 13059 bp, 11 predicted proteins | sample 1972701 | NCBI WGS metagenome assembly QWCQ01 (sample SAMN09866704, study PRJNA288562) | Human gut metagenome isolate pre4_stool, whole genome shotgun sequencing...
AAAGAGGGGGCCTTCCGAGTGCCAGGGACAGTATTCTCGGTTCGGTTTTGGGAGCGGCAGCCGTCAAAGCATTGATGAACGGAGAAAAAGGCGCTCTTGTAGGTATGAAAAACGGAGAGGTCAGAATTTTGCCGTACAAAGAAGCGGCGAAAGAGGCAAAAGGTTTTAAAAAGGACTTATACGAAATGGCTGGCATGCTGGGTGCGGCTCAGGAAAAAGGCAGTATCGCAGAAAGCGGACTTTAGTAGTGAAGAACATAAAATGTTATAAGGAGATCAGGCGTTGAAATACGATTATTTGGTGGTAGGAAGCGGCCTTTTCGGTGCGGTATTTGCCCGTCAGGCGAGAAACGTGGGAAAGAAAGTTTTTGTCGTAGATAAACGGGGACATATCGGAGGAAATGTTTATACCGAAAATATAGAAGGAATTCAAGTGCATAAGTATGGGGCCCATATTTTTCATACCAATAATAAGGAAGTTTGGGACTATATCAACCGGTTTGCTGAATTCAACCGTTTTACTAATTCTCCTGTGGCTAATTATCATGGGGAGCTTTATTCATTACCGTTCAATATGTATACCTTCAATAAAATGTGGGGCGTAGTGACACCTGCCGAGGCGGAAAAGAAAATTACGGAACAGCGCAAAAAGGCAGGAATTACGAACCCAAAAAATCTGGAAGAGCAGGCAATCAGCCTTGTCGGCATAGATATCTATGAAAAATTAATCAAGGGCTACACAGAAAAACAATGGGGACGCCCTTGCACAGAATTGCCGGCATTTATTATCAAACGACTTCCGGTGCGCATGACTTTTGATAATAATTATTTCAATGCACTTTATCAGGGAATTCCGGTTGGCGGTTATACGCAGATGGTTCATCGTATGCTGGACGGGATAGAAATTTCTCTAAATACCGATTATCTGAAAAATAAAGCAGAACTGGATGCTTTGGCAGATAAAGTGATATATACGGGTCCGATTGACTCCTATTTCAACTATGATTTCGGACCGCTTGCCTATCGTAGTGTCAGATTTGAAACAGAAATACTCGATCAGCCTAATTTCCAGGGGAATGCGGCTGTTAATTATACGGATAGAGAAACGCCGTGGACAAGAATTATCGAGCACAAGTGGTTTGAATTCGGAAAAGACAGCGAGGGGAAAGATTTACCCAAAACTGTTATCAGTAAAGAATACAGTACAGAGTGGAAGCCGGGAGATGAACCGTACTACCCGGTGAACGATGAAAAAAATGGAGCTGTATACAGGAAATACAAAGCACTGGCAGACAAGGAAAGAAAGACAATTTTCGGAGGACGTCTGGGAGAATATAAGTACTATGATATGGATGCCGTGATTGCAAGTGCATTAAAATTGAGCCATAATGAATTAAATACTTGAAAATGCAGGTTTGCAAACAAATAAAGAAATCAATATAAAAAAATACCATACTGGTATTTAATTGGAGATATAAATGAATTTATGTAAATTTAAACAAAGAGGACTCGCAGCCCATGGCAAAAAGAAATTTTTTGATGAAAAACTTTTGGCAGGTATTCTTTTTGCTTGTGGCGATTATATAGCACTGGTACTGTCTGCATACTTATCCTTGCAGCTGCGAAATATGATAATGACCTATAACACATATGAGGTAATGCCTGTATATGTGTTTTTTTGGTTGCCTTTTGTATTTATGTCGTTCATTCTTTATGCGGGGCTTTATACAAAACGGATGCTTACTTATAAAATTATAGAAAAACTGTTTTATGCATCTTTTGGCGGGACGGTCTTCTCAATTATATTGATGTTTATCGGGCAAGTAGCTGGAGAAGTTTCCCGGTTATTCGTTGCCTTTATTGCTTTATTCAGCTTTTTGCTACTTTGCTTAAGCCGTTTTATAACGAATAATCTGTTGAAACACTTCTCCCTTCTCCAAATACCCGTGTTAATTGTCGGTGCCGGGCTTTCCGGTGATGCCATTGTCCGTGAAATCAGAAATGATTCAGGTATGGGCTATGAAGTTGTGGGCTTTTTAGAAGATGGTACCCCTAAAACCACATATACAGACTCATACCCTGTATTGGGAGGGTTTAAAGATTTGGAAAAAGTTATACGGGAAATGAGGATTGAGCAGGTTGTCATTGCAGCTCCTGGATTGGCACAGGACGTTCTTTCTGACTTGATTTACCGGGCCCAGCTCTTGGTAAAAGACGTAGGCGTAATTCCGAACCTGGTAGATGTCCCCATGTCTAATGTGGAAGCAGAAACCTTTTTCGATGAAAAAATTATGGTTCTTCATATAAAAAATAATTTGGCAAGAAAATCGAACCAGACAGTCAAGAGAATATTTGACCTGGTGGCAACGATTCTTGGCGGAATTTGTATTTTACCTGTTCTCCTCGCCATTGCCGCCTGGGTTTATTATGATTCACCCGGTCCGGTCATTTATAAACATCGCCGGGTAGGAAAAAACGGAAAAGAATTTGACTGCTATAAATTCAGGAGCATGTGTGTCAATTCACAAGAAGTTTTAGAGAAACTGTTGGCGACAAATGAAGAAGCCAGGAAAGAATGGGATAAAGATTTCAAGCTGAAGAATGATCCCCGTATTACCCGGAGTGGTGCCTTTTTACGCAAAACAAGTCTCGATGAACTGCCGCAGCTCATAAATGTCCTAAAAGGACAAATGAGTCTGGTAGGACCGCGCCCTATCATACAAAAAGAAGTTGCCCGCTATGAAAAATTTATAACAGAATACTATAGCGTACTTCCCGGAATTACAGGAATGTGGCAGGTTAGCGGGCGCAGTGATATCGACTATCCGGAACGTGTCCGTATGGATAGCTGGTATGTCCATAATTGGAGTGTCTGGCTGGATATCGTGTTGCTGTGGAGAACGATTAGCGTAGTCCTGAAACGTAAAGGAGCCTATTAAAGGATGAATATAAAAATATTGGTTGCGACCCATAAGAAATATTGGATGCCGGAAGACAAGGTATATGTCCCATTGCATGTAGGAGCAGAAAATAAGACGCCACTGGGATATCTTCCAGACAATACAGGAGATAATATCTCAGCGAAAAATCCGAATTACTGTGAATTAACCGGTCTATACTGGGCGTGGAAAAATTTGGATTGTGAATATATAGGGCTCTGCCATTACAGAAGATATTTTGGCAATAGGGTTCATACCGATAACTTGGAAAAGAAGAAACAGGCAATCTTTACACGGGCAGATTACGAATGTTTGCTTAAGGATTACGATGTAATTCTGCCTGTGAAGAGGAACTATTACATCGAAACCGTACGAAGCCAGTATGAGCATGCCCACTTAAAAAAAGATTTAGATGAAGTAGAAAAAATTATCGCTGAAAAATACCCGGCTTGCAGCACTGCTTTTACGAAACTGATGAATGGTCGCAAGCTTTACATTTTGAACATGTTTGTCATGAGCAAGAAAAATTTTGATGCTTACTGTACCTGGCTCTTTGATATTCTCTTTACCTTGGAAAGCCGAATCGATATTTCCGGTTACAGCACTTACGAAGCCCGGGTTTATGGGTTCCTTTCCGAACGATTGCTGAATGTATGGCTGATGAACCAGCACCTCAAAGAAACAGAAGTGCCGGTAGTGACACTGGAGAAGGTGGATTGGCCAAAGAAGATTGGAAAATTTTTGAAAAGGAAGTTTTTGGGAAAAGGGGAGTAAGATGTTTCAGTTTGATTTTTTACGAGAGAATGATGTAAGTCAAATTATAAAAAAGATTACTCCATATCCTTATGTATCTTTTGACATTTTTGATACTCTTCTTAAACGGGATGTTTTGCATCCTGAAGATGTATTTCACTTAATGGGCCAACAGAATCAGGATGCATTATTTGCACAAAAAAGAATTGAAGCTGAAAGTAGTCTGCGGAAAAATATCGGTAAAGAAGAAATTACATTGGATGAGATTTATGAGAAACTTGGGGGGACATATCAGTCTTATAAAGAGCAGGAGTTAAAACTGGAAAAGGGGCTCTTACATCGAAATTCTGTACTCTATCCTGTGTATGAATACTGTAAGATACATGATAAAAAAATCATTATTACCTCTGACATGTACCTGCCTGAGCAGTTTTTGAAAGACATTCTGCATGAACAGAAGATTGATTTTGACTTTTGCTTTATTTCCGGCAGCTGTGGGGTGCAAAAAGTTACAGGAAACCTGTTTAAGAGAATGCTGTCAGCGATTAAAATTTCCGCAAATGAAGTTATTCATATCGGTGATTCTGTACGAGGGGATTATCTTGGTGCTCACAAAGCGGGGATTAAAAGCATCTTGATTCCCAAAATAAATAACCGGACACAGTGGATTAATTTAAAAAATCAAAAACAGCAGACAGCTTTTAATGTCTTTATAAATAATCATCTGGATACTGATCAGAATCTGTATTACCAGTTCGGATACGCCTGTTTTGGCCCTGCTCTTTTTGGCTTTGTGCAGTGGCTTCACAGTGCTGCAGGTGGCAAGAAAATTTTTTTCTTTGCCCGAGACGGATATGTGGTAAAGCAAGTATATGATGCCCTGTATCCGGATAGCCGGACAGATTATATCTATCTATCCCGCCGTGCACTATCTGTTCCACTTTTATGGAAGCACAGCGGATGGGATGAATTTTCCCGTTATATTACGATTACCCGCTTTTTTACAGTAAGAACTCTTTTGGAAAGGTTGGGGCTGGAGCCTGAAAAATATCAAAAAAGAATTCAGCAGTTTCAATTATCACCGGATACCGGCTTGCAAGAAAATAATTTTTTACAAAATGAGAAATTAAAGGCGTTTTACCAGACCATCCGTGAGGACATTGTTAAAAATTCACGTAATGAGTTTGAGTGCCTCTCTGCATATTTTAAAGAGAAAAATTTTCGGGGAAACATTGCAGTTATGGACATCGGCTGGAATGGCAGTATGCAGCGGTATCTTGTGGAAATTATGGATATCATGGGAATGAGTGTCAGCATGGACGGCTATTATTTCGGCATGCGGAAAAAGTTAAAAAACACACGGGTTCATGGGTATTTATATGAATCGTCTGAAATGCATCTTGAGCCTAGAGTTTCTTTTATGCAGGGGCTGTTTGAAAGCTTTTTCCTATCAAGAGAAGGGTCTACCAGACGGTATGATTTGGAAGAAGGCAAAGCCGTTCCGGTACTCTATGAATCGGAATATCATGAAAATGATGTAGAGTTTATGGCATTTCAGGACGTGCAGAACGGGGCTCTGCAATTTTGCAAAGAATATGCTAAGAGTGCTACAGCTAATCTTAAAAATTATACGGCAGAGGAATACAGTTATGATTTATTGCGTTTTGGAACAGAACCGACATTGAGAGAAGTAGCTTTGTTTGGCGATTTTCGTTTCTATGATACTAATGTATTTCCGCTGGCTAAACCGCAAAGTTTGGCATATTATATACAGAACCCCAAAAAGTTTGCCCGTGACTTTTCCTATTCAGCTTGGAAAGCGGGATTTATGAAGCGGTGTTTTAAAGTAAAAGCACCCTATGATTCTTTATATGTTTTCTTGAAGACAAGATGTTGATGGAGTACTGATGAAAAGAGTTTTAGAAGTTAATGTAGACGATAACGGGTATGGGGGCGTTTATGCTTTTGTGGTCAATATTCTGGAGAATATTGACCGAGGTTTTCAGATTGACTTATGTGCTTTTGAGAAATTTGAAAAGAAAGAGCATATCGAATATGTCGAAAGCTTTGGCGGGAAGGTGTACTACTGCGGATATACAGGGAATTTATTTGCTAAGCAGTTGCAAAGTTTTAGGAAATTATACGGTCTGGTTAAAAAAGAAAATTATGATGTGATTCATATTCATTCTGACGTTTCCTATAAATTATTCCTCTATGCACTTGTCTGCAAGGCAGCAGGGGCAGAGAAGATTCTCGTTCATTCTCACAGTACCGGAGTGGATGGAAAGTATCGAAAAATTAAGCAGGTACTTCACCAGGTATTCAAGCCTATGTTGCCTTTAGTGGCAAACCATTTTTTGGCCTGTTCCCGGAAAGCGGCAGAATGGATGTACCCGAAGCGCATGTCGGAAAAACATATTTATACATTAATTAACAATGGTATTAACGTGCAGAAATTCAAGTTCAATTCAACTCTACGTCTTAAAAAACGCAGAGAATTGAAGATTAAGGACACAGATTTCGTTGTGGGTCATATAGGCCGTTTCAGTTACCAAAAAAACCAATCTTTCCTGATAGATATCTTTTATGAATTGGTAAAGAAAAAAAACAATGTAAAACTTCTTTTAATCGGGAGTTATGTGGGAGACTCCTTGTATATGGACGAAGCAAAGACTAAAGTGTACAAGCTGGGTATTGAGCATAATGTACAGTTTCTGGGGATTCGCAATGACGTTCCGTCTCTGATGCAAGCTATGGATTGTTTTCTTCTCCCCAGCCGTTTTGAGGGGTTGCCTATAGTTGGTATAGAAGCACAAGCGGCAGGATTACCATGTTTCTTTTCCGATACTGTTACTCATGAATTGGGCATTACGGAGCTGGCCCATTTTATTTCTTTGGAAATACCGGCAGAGAAATGGGCAGAAGAAATCTTAAAAGAAAGCGATATTCTCCGCAGAGATATGCACAAAGAAATTGCTGGGGCGGGGTACGATATTAAGAAAGAAATTGAGAAATTGGAAGAGTTTTATGGGGAGGGAAAAAATGAACCGATTGCTTAATTATGCGGAAATTTGTCTGGGGCTTATGATTTTAACTTTACCCCTGACCTTATTGCCTGAACGGTATAAATTACCGGTATTGGGAGGGAGTCTGCCCCACATACTTCTCCTTTTCAGTCTTTTATTTTTTGTTGCTTATGTTTTCCAAAAACGCAGAATGGAAATACAGGGGAAAAAGTATTTTGCCGGATTTTTTCTGTGGTCCTTATTTTGTCTTGCTTGGGGATGCTGGAAGTTTCCGTTTTATGATGCAGCAACAGATGAATTTTTGCGCCATAGTAAAATGGTGATGCTGACAGCTGAATTCTTCCCTGTTCTACAGGATAATGCTGCACTTTTGCATGGAAAGATGTTCCTGTCTTATTTTTGGTATATGCTAAAGGAATTTTTCTTTCCTTTTGCAGGGATGTTTTTTATCATTGCAGGTTTATTCCGAGTCGGAAAGGCTGACGAACTGTATAAGTATCTGTTACGGGCGGTGTATGGGCTCAGTATTCTTATGATGCTATACTCCATTCCGGAAGTCATCTGGCTATGGACGGGAAATGAGACCTGCGCCCGGATTTTGTCATCCGTTAATGTTCATTTGTATGACCCTGTTCTTTATAATGGATGGTGGCCGCCACTTCTATGGGCCGGTCAGCTGCGCAGTTTTTGCTTGGAGCCGTCATATTTCGGTATTATTACATCCTTTTTGTTGCCATTGTTGGTTATTGATACCCGGAAGCAGATAAGACCATGGAAAATTCTGCTAATCTTTGTCATGGTCTTTATGATTTTTATGACAAAGGCACGGACGGCTACCGTAATTTATTTAGGAGAAAGCATTGTCTTTTTTTTCTTAATTTTTTTATGCCGCTACCCCGGCTGGAAGAAGATTTTACTGGCGTGGGCAGCTATCACAATCGGAGCTTTTAGCGTATATCTTGCCGGGCCCTCTATGCTGTGTTCGGGGGAAAATACTGATGTTGCACCAAAGAAACAGATTGATAAAACTGTGCCCCATATAAAAAACTATGTGGATGAAAATGTAGTTTCTGTAAAGAAACAGATTGATAAAACTGTGCCCCATATAGAAAACTATGTGGATGAAAATGTAGTTTCTGTAGGGAGGAAAGACAAACGTTCTAATTCTGCCCGTTTTGGTAATACAGTGGCCTTTATAAAGATTGGAATGGATTATCCTTTGACCGGTGTAGGGAGGGGGCTTCATTCTCCCTATATGAAAGACAGAATTCCGGATTTTGCCAGGGACAATCATGAAATTCAAAATTGGATTAAAGATATGCAGGAAAAGACTTTTCTGGAATCCGGTCTTCCCGTGCTAAATGAGTATGCGGCTGTTTTTGCTTGGAATGGACTGCCGGGATTGGTTTTCTTTCTGATTCCGCCTTTTATTGTGGTGAGGAAGGGGATAACCGACGGGAGAAAAAAGAAGAGTTTTGAAATCATAGGGCTGCTGACCGCCCTTGCCGGACAAATGGCCTGCATGCTGAGTTCTGGAATGTTCCTGACCTATCCTCTGACCTTATGGCTTGTGTATTGTATTCTTGAAAAGAAGGAGAAAGAATGGACGGGCAGCTGATATCAATCATTGTGGCTTGTTACAATGTTGAAAAATATTTGGATCGATGTATTGACTCAATTGTTAGACAGTCCTATTCCAACTTGGAAATTATTCTGGTTGATGATGGGTCTACGGATAAAACCGGCGAGATATGCGATAAGTGGGTAAAAAAAGATGCTCGCGTGAGAGTTCTCCATAGAAAAAATGGAGGCCCCTCTGATGCCCGAAATGCGGGCATCAGAGGATCTAAGGGGAAATGGCTGGGGTTCGTCGATGGGGATGATTATATTCTGCCTTCGATGTATTCCGAATTGTATGCACACAGGGTGGAAGGCGGAATAGCCGTCTGCGGATCCGAAATTGAAAAAGACGGTAAGAGAATACCATGTCCCGCCATTGATACAGTGCTTTCACCAAAGGAGGCCGTAGATCTGTATATCGAAAACGAACTGCAGAGCCATTATCGGGGCTTGTTTACCTATTTCGGTTCTTACGCATGCAATAAATTATACGACCGCAGCCTGTTCAACACAGTTTTGTATCCGAAAGGCAAGAAATACGAGGATATGTACATTATCATGGAGATTCTGCATATAGCCCGTAAGGTCTGCTTTTTTCCGTCCTGCGGATATATTTATGTTCAGAATCCGGATAGTATCACTCACGGAAGGGATATCATCCATGAATCTTTTTATGCCAGAAAAAAACAAAAAGAGCAGTTGCAGCAATACTGGGGAATCACAGATTCTCGTATGGAAGAGCTGATTGCCTGTGAATATTTCCTCATGTTGTCTCGTTATTCCTTTCTTACTGCCGGAGAACAGGCGCAAAATAAACATATCGCAAAATGGGCGTGGAAAAATCTGCAACAGATTGGGTATTTCCATTTTCCCCTGAAAATGAAATTGAAACTGTTTCTCTTTGTACACTTCCCGGGGTTGGCTAGAAACCTGAGGAAAATCTATCATAAATGGTAAAGAAGATGATGAAGCAAAAGAGTCGGCTGGTAGAGAATATTTTTTCCATGGTCACTCTCCGAGGGATGGAGTATATTTTAACCTTTCTTCTGGTACCCTACCTGCTGCGGACTTTAGGCCCAAGTAATTACGGTGCAATTGCTTTCATGCAGGGGATTATTGCATATTTTACTCTGGTAATCAATTATGGTTTTAATCTCACGGCCCCGAAAGATATTGCCCTGGCAGAAGAAGGAGAATTGCCCCGGATTTTTTCCAGCTATTTTTGGGGCACATTTTTTCTATGGCTTTTGTGTAGCGCTTTTTTCGGCATCGGTTATTTTATCTTGCATGGTTTATTTCAGACTTCACTGGATATTCCCTTGTTTTTTGCCTGTTATATGACCGCTATCGGGCTTGTGGTATTTCCTGTCTGGTTTTTTCAGGGGGTACAGGAAATGCGGTATATTACCGTTTTGAACTTGTCCGGACGGTTTATTACTATGGCCCTGCTATTCTATTTAATCCGGTCCCCGGAAGATTATGTGGTGGCAGCTTTTCTGCAATCCTGTACCACCGTCTTTGCAGGGTTCTTGTCATGGCGCATCATCCACAAAGGCTGGCCCGGGATTCTGCAGCGACCTGTCAAACAAGATATCCTTGCTGTGTATAAGAAAGGCTGGCAGATTTTTCTCTCCAGTCTGGCCGTAAATTTGTACACATCTTCTGATGTCGTTATTCTTGGTATTCTGACGAATTCGACAGTTGTAGGTTACTATAGCGGTGCGGAAAAATTAGTTAACTGCGTGAGAAGAGGAATCGGTGCAGTAAGTGATGCCGTTTATCCCTATATTACGCAGAAGTTTAAAGAATCCAAAGAAAAAGCGTATCACTTTTTACGCATGCAATTAGCCGTTTATGCTGCCGGCGGAATCTTGGGGGGACTGGTTATTCTTTTCTTTTCTCCTACGGTGGTTCCCTGGCTCTTGGGCAATAAATATATTCTGTCCATAGAACCGTTGCAGGTCATGTCATTTATGCCTTTTATGGTGGCAGTCAGTACTGTTTTCGGGTATGAGACTATGCTGCCCTTAGGTCTACAGAAAATCTATAGCCGTACTCTTATTGCTGCATCGGCAGTGAATCTGACATTAATTGTTCCGGCCATCCTTTGGAAAGGGGCGGTCGGAGTAGCCGGATGCGTACTGATTACAGAAACGTTTATCACTTTGGTGATGGGGATATATCTATGGAAGAAGAAGATTCTGCTACGCTAAATTGTGGACATAACCAATAAATTTCCTTGAAAGGATTGAAATTTGCATGGCTGATGGTACAATTTTGACAGACAGATTGCCGTATTTGGATATTGCTAAAGGTATCGGTATTATTCTTGTTGTTATCGGACACTGTATCCCAGATGCAGCTTCACCGGCAGGTATACCGGTGCCTGCCATGAAAGTGTTGCATGATGTAATTTACAGTTTTCATATGCCTTTGTTTTTCTTTATATCAGGGTTTCTGATTTCAAGGAAAGTCATAAGTATAGTAGTATCGGCATTGAGTTACTGTGAAATATAGCGTTATATCACTTTCAGAACAGAGTCTTTGCCTTGACGGGAAGACTTTTTTTCGTTATCCTCTAAATATAGAGGACAGGTGGATAGGATGTTTAAATTCAATGATATATTTCTTGGTTTCTACGGCTCTCCGTCGGTCCGGGTATGTGGATAGAATGGAAAAATTGGAAGAGCAAGAAATGAAACGGTTGCAAATAGAAGGAAAATCATCTCCGGCGAAAGTAGTTTCTCCGGAAAAAGCAGAGGACAAAAAAGAAGATAAGACATAATAAAGTGGCGCTTAGCGCTGCTTTTTCTTTTGTAAGAAAAAGGTAAAGGAGGAAAGGCAAAGGTAAGGTAGAAATTCATTGGTGCTTATAAAAAGATGGGGTGTGCTTATGAAAAAAATCTATGTGGTTGATACCAATGTCATGATCCAGGCGCCGTATGCGTTGTATTGTTTTGATGAGCATGATGTGGTTTTACCGATGGTGGTCGTGGAAGAACTGGATCAATTAAAAAAGGCGGAGGGAGAGAGAGGTGCCAATGCAAGATCTGCGATTCGTTTGTTGGAAACTTTGCGACAGCGGGGAAATCTTTTATCAGGTGTGCCTATACAGACAGGCGGTTCGGTACGTATAGAAAGTAATTTTTGCGACGTAAAGCTTTCGCCTGATTTGCCGCAGGATAAGTCGGATAACCGTATTCTCATGGTGTGCAAGGGGCTGGCAGAGGGGAAAAAGCCCGGCCGGGTGGTACTGGTGACGAAGGATTTGGTACTCCGTATCAAGGCACAGCTGGTCGGAATTCCGTCGGAAGATTTTACGACAGAGCAGGTGTCAAAGGAGGATGAGAATTATACGGGCCGTGACCAGGCGTATTTTCCTGAGGCGATGGCAGAGGATTTTAAAAACGGAGGGATTCCTGTATCCGTGCTTTATCATTTGGATGAAGACGGGAATAAAATTCCTGTCATGGTTTATGAAAATGAGTTTTTCGTATTAAGGCCGGACCAGTCGTCGGGAAGCACTTTGCTGGGCCGCGTCGAAAAGGACCGGGTCGTTCCCCTGCAATATGGTAAGCAGCGGCCTTATGGGATACAGCCGAGAAATGTGGGCCAGTATTTCCTCCAGGAAGCCTTGATGGAAAGTGCAGAAAAAGCGCCGCTTGTGATTATCAAGGGAATGGCAGGGACAGCCAAAACGTTTTATTCTTTGGCAGTGGGTCTGGAAAAATTGTTTAATAATCCGTCAGGAGAGTACAGGCGCATCATTGTGAGCCGTCCCAATTCACAGTTTGATGATGATATCGGATTTTTGCCGGGAGATGAGCAGGAAAAAATTTCTCCCTTAATGCGTCCTGTCATTGACAGTCTGGAACAACTTCTTGGGGATGAGCCCGGAGCAGGCGGGGAGGCATCTTTGACAGACAGGGTAGATGAAATTTTTGAACGGGGCATTATTCGAACGGAAGCATTGACCTATATCCGGGGCCGTTCTTTTGTAAGGACGTTTCTGATTATTGATGAGGCGCAAAATATTACGCCGAACCAGGCGAAAGGAATTATTACGAGGGCAGGCAGGGGAACGAAGATTATTATTCTCGGTGATTCCCACCAAATTGACCGCCCGTTTCTCGACGAAAGAACGAACGGGCTTTCCTATGCGGCGAAGTGCATGAGAGGGAGTCCTTTGTGTTGGCAGCTGACAATGGCGAATGAGGAATGCGAACGGTCACCGCTGGCCCTCGATGCGGCAAGACGTCTGTAGTTTCTGCGGATCTGTCGGAAAATGGGAACAAACTCCGTTGTTTCCTGCATAAAAAATAAAAAATTTTAATTCGTTCTGCAGTTGTGCTAAAATTTAAGTAATAGCGCGATAAGGAGTGTTTCTATGAAATCCGAGCTGGATATTGTAAGAGAAATCAATCGTATGGCAGGAGAAGTACGTTCTGTCGATTTGATGATGGATTTAATCACCCGGTACGGTTACTGGGCATTTCTTATATACGGACTGATTCTCTGGTTTATGCCGGGAGAAAGAAAAGCGGAGCGGAGAAGAACATGTGTGTCCGCTTTTTTGGCAGTCTGCTTTTGTTCCTGTATTTCTCTTGCTATCGGAAAGTTGTGGAAACGGCAAAGGCCGTTTACCGAAGACTGGAGGATTTGGAATTTTACGGGCCACAAGGCCAATTCTTCTTTCCCCAGCAATCACACCATGAACGGGGC
>QWCQ01001606.1_pt1 | contig 13033 bp, 8 predicted proteins | sample 1972701 | NCBI WGS metagenome assembly QWCQ01 (sample SAMN09866704, study PRJNA288562) | Human gut metagenome isolate pre4_stool, whole genome shotgun sequencing...
GGCTTCCTTGAGCTCAATCTCATACTTATTGGGGTTGCTAGGCATATCAATGGCGGTTCCATTGACGAGCCACTTCTCAACCTTGTAGTCTGCACCAGGCTTAGCGTTGAAGGTGAGATAAAGACCAGCTTCAAACTCATCGCCCGTATTGAAGGGAACCTCCTCATCGTTCTCGCGGTCGTAGCGCGTAGCGGTGAGCGTACCATATTCGGTAGGCTCAGCGGCAAAGGTCACCTTGTACTTCTCAGCAGGAGCGAGAGCCTTGAAGTGAGCTACGACATTCGTCTCACCTGTAATATCGAGAGAGAGCTCCTCTGGGGCGGTGATGGATCCAGGAGTGTCTGCACCATTGACGGTCCACTTCTCGAATTCATAGCCCTCGCTTGCCGTAGCTGTGAATTTCAAGGAGGCATTCTCTGCGACAGATGCACCTGTCTTAACTGGCTTATAGGTTACTGTATTCTCTGCCGTTACTGTGCCACCCTCCACAGGATCAGCGACAAAGGTCACGACATACTCCTTGGCAGCTGCCGTCGACACGAAGTTTGCCACGATGGTGTTTGGCTTACCCTTCTGAACCTCGTATTCAATACTTGGAATCCCTTCAGATTCCTTTTCTCCATTGACAGTCCAGTCACGGAACTCAGCACCTTCGTTAGCTGTTGCATAGAAGTGTAGGGTAGTACCTTCTTCAAGGATTTGGCCAGTGGTTATTGGACGACCACGATTCGCTCCCCTTATGGAACCAGGTCCTTCTGCAGAGAAGGTCACAGCTAGACTTTCCAGCTTACGGAAGCTAGCCTTGAAGGTGACATCCTTCTCCACTACGTATTCGAACCTTAGTCTTGTATACTCGCTACTAGGTTGGCCATCTATCTCCCAGTGGTCAAATTCGTAACCATCTCCTTCCACAACGGTTACTGAGATTTTGCTACCTTTAGAGACCTTACCTCCAGTCTGAACGGAGGCATAGTTATCTGTCTGATTCTTAACTATCACGGAGCCACCATCGGCAGGGTCGGCTGAAAAGGTGACAGTGCAGTCCTGGGCATAGAGCCGTGGTACGGCTAGTGCCAGGAGACATAGTAAAATAGGTAATAATCTTTTCATGAGCTGTATTAGTTTACTTGTTTATAGAGCCTTGCGATATGATATGAAGAGCTGAACATAAGCATTAGTGCTTGACGACGAGGCGCTGTGCAGCTCCCTCGGTGACTACTAGATAGGTACCCTCGTTCATTGCGGTGAGGTCTATCTGTAGGCGACCCGAGCGGTCAGCAGCTAGGCGCGTGATCAGCTGTCCATCCAGCGTGTAGAGTGCTACGGGTGCCTCAGGTGCTAGACCCGTGACGGTAGCGGACTCGCTAGCGGGGTTAGGATAGATGACAAACGCATTCGCAACGACTGCATCAATGCCCGTGTGGTCGACAAACTCAGCAACAACCTCCGTGTCCTTGGTGACGGTGAAGGTCTTATCCTTGAGGATGTCCTCACCATTTGCCGTAAGCTTGGTGAGCTTGTAACCAGCGTCTGGTGTAGCCTCGATGGTTACCCTAGTACCTTGAGCAACTTTAGTTAAGTCTGTGATCTCCGTACCATCAGCTTTAGCAACAATCTTGCCTCCTTCTGAAGGGGTTAGTGTCAATGCGTAGGTCTTCTGAGGCGTAGCATTCAAATCTTCAAAGACAGCCTCTACCCTAAGATCCGTCTGAACCACAACCTTACAGTCATTTGGACGCTTCTCATTAAGCTTTACATCCTCGCCATTGACGACCCACTTCTTCAGTTTATAGCCATCATTAGCTTTGGCTGTAAAGATGGGTACACTGTTTTCAGGAACTGAATCTCCAGATTGAAAATAGATCATCCTGAAGTTATCGTCAAAGTACACAGCGTCTATGGTTCCCCCACTAGTAGGAGAGGCGAAGAATGCCACCTTGTGCTTAATAACTACATCATCTTGCTTCAGGCTATTCTGCTGCCCATAGAGTTGCGTTGCGACAAGCGCTAGTAGGCATAGCCAGAGAGGAAGTAATCTTCTCATTTTATTGTTGTTAGGTTAGTATATGTGACTCTTCGAGTCAACTATCTTAGTTAGGAGTGACTCCCTCAGATCAAGATCTGACGGACATCGACTGAGGGAGTCCCTCCTTGTGCATTTAGTATAAGACTGCACGAGACAGTCTCGTAGCAAGAGTGTATCGCAAGTGTTAGAGCATTATCTTAGCGACTTCATCTCCTATAGAAAGGAGGTAAGCGCCTGCGGGCAGCTCTGCAACCTGTAGCTGTAGACTACCCATAAGGTCTGTACGTGCACTCTGTAGGAGCGTGCCACCAGCCGTATATAGAGCGACCTCTGTGTCAGGAGTAGCAAAAGCTATATCAATGTAGTCTCTCGTAAGCTGTAGACTATAGCTCTTAGCCTTAGCAACGCGCTCATTGGCTAGTGGATTCTTGCCACCATTCTCATAGTCTTTGTAGTCATAGACGTTCCAAGACTTCTTGTCTGCTATCTTTATGTCCTCCTTAGAGATTTGGTTCGCTTCACTATTGTCCGATGAGTTGATCACATATAGATCGCCATAGCCCCTTCCACTTCTAGAGGGCAAACTCTCAACGAGTTGCTTCATAGCTTGACCATTGATAGCATTCTTGTAGCAGTATATCTCTTTGAGTGCGGGGGAGGGGGTGAGGTCGAGTGCTGTTAGACCATTCGCCCTACAGTCAAGCTTCTCTAGACGTGACAAGCCTTCGAAAGAGAGTGCCGTAAGTTGATTCTCAGCAACATTTAGCTCGGTTATCTCGGTGCAACCTGAGAGGCCCTTTATCTCAGAGAGGTTGTTGCGCTCTAGGCTCACCTCCTTCAGTTTGGTTAGACCTGTCAAGTCTACAGTTGTAAACTTGTTTCCAGGAAGCCAAGCAGTCTCCAGCTCTGTGCATTCAGAGAGATCAATTGATGGGAGCTCACTACCAGCACAGTTAATGAAGGTGAGATCTTTGCACCCCTTGACATTGATAGTGTTCATCGTGTTGTGTATGGCAAACAGCTGGACGAGTTTAGGATTTTGAGAGGCATCAATCTCGTATACTCTGCCACCATTTTCGGAACTATCTATCGAATGTATCAACCCGATGATTCGGATCATACCACGCTTGGACGTATACTTCTCGATAGAGGGACGAGCTTTTGGGGGAGTTATCTCAGAGACGACACCCTCGTCGGTCTCAATCTTTACCTTAGCGCCTTCCTCGAAGACAGAGACCCCCACGTAAACATCTTTGTCGGGCTTAACTTTGATGATGACACAAGGCTCTGCCTCTTCGCCTCTTTGACCTGAGAGAGCACTTGTGTGGCTTTCATTTGTGGCTTCACTCTGAGGTTTAGCCATCAGATGGTCCGTAGTAACCTCTGCGGATGTAATAGCCCGTATCGAAGAGCCTGTGATGTCTCTAGGAGTGAGCATTCTCTCTGCTGCATGGCCCATAGATAAACCACAAAGAGCTAAGAGTAGTAAGAGTAACGGTGTAACTGTTTTTCTCATAGTAGTATATATTAAAAGTGAACGTCTATCTTATTGACGGTTAGTCGCACACTACAAGTTTCTATCTCTTGAAGCTTCACCACTTCAAAAAAGGGTGTCACACGCTCACTTGGCTACAAAGTACCAAGTAAGGGACGCTTTGACACAAGAGACTCCTCGATAAGATACGGCTTACCCCATAGTTAAGTCTTATTGTCTTTCTAAATTTGTTCAGTAATCTAGGATAAGCACGCTCCTATACCCTAGAGTGAGATAGCTACTCAACAAGGAGCAAAAGCCTTCTATCCAAAACTTCCGCTTACGATATCAAACACTATCTAATCGCAAATATATAAAAACCATATGAACAAACAAATAATTCTCCCTTCAATACAGGGCTAACACATGATAAAAACGAGCTTGTCTGATTTCCTACCTAGGAAATGGCCGAATTCCTCCGTAGATATTTTTGATTTGCTACCTGGGAAATGGCAAATTCTTCGGACTTATTTTTTGATTCCTCCGAAGTTTCATTTGATTCCTCCGAAGAATTTTTTATTTCCTAGGTAGGAATTCGATTAGAGGTTAGAGATTAGAAATTAGAGGTTAGAGATCGGAGTGATTGGAGCCATCGGAGACATCTGAATGATCGTACTTCTAACGTCTAATCTCTAACCTCTAATCTCTAACTTCTAATCTCTAAACACACAAGAAGAGCTCCGCAGGATAGTCCTACGGAGCTCTCTCTTATTATAGTCTGACAAACTTATCGTCTGTCAGATCGTGCGCATTAGTGCTTGACGACGAGGCGCTGTGCAGCTCCCTCGGTGACTACGAGATAGGTACCCTCGCTCAGTGCGGTGAGGTCTATCTGTAGGCGACCCGAGCGGTCAGCAGCTAGGCGCGTGATCAGCTGTCCATCCAGCGTGTAGAGTGTTACTGCTGCCTCAGGTGCTAGACCTGTGACGGTAGCAGCCTCGCGTGCGGGGTTAGGATAGATGACAAACGCATTCGCAGCGACTACATCAATGCCTGTGTGGTCGACAAACTCAGCAACGACCTCCGTGTCCTTGGTGACGGTGAAGGTCTTATCCTTGAGGATGTCCTCACCATTTGCCGTGAGCTTGGTGAGCTCGCACTTATCGTTGGCACCCTTAGCTACGACAGTTAGCTTCGTTCCCTCGGGAACAGCCTTAAGATCGACCTGCTCCTTGATAGTGATCGTGCCGTGCTCGTTGCTCTTCAGGGTAACCTTGTAGGTCGTGGGCTGAGCCTTCTTAGTAAAGGTGGCGACAACCTTCGTGTCTCCCTTCATCGCAAAGGACTTGGCAGCGAGGATATCCTTATCGTTTGCTGTAAGAGCGGTGAGCTCGTAGCCAGCGTCTGGTGTAGCCCTTTCTGAAGGTTACCTTGACCTCGCTGGTCTCCTCAAAGGTAGCATCGTAGGAGTTCACCTCTCTACTGTGTACCTCCTCATCATTGACGAACCACTTGTCTACGATGTAACCCTTGTCAGGCTCTACGTTGAAGACGATGTAAGCGCCTCTGTCTACCTCAGCTCCTGAGTTGATAATCACATCCTTCTCGCCATCCTTCTGAACCTTTACCTCGGTGAACTTACCGTTCGCCCCAGCGGTGTAGGTGATTGTGATCTTAGAGTCGACTTTCTTGAAGTGAGCTACGACGTTCGTATTGTCAATAATCTGGACAAAGGAGAGCTTATTTGGATCACCAAACAGATTTTCTTTTTTAGTACCATTGAACGTCCACTTCTCAAACTCATAGCCCTCGTTTGCCGTGGCCTCAAAGTCTAGATAAGAGTTCTCGGGAACGATTTTACCATCAGTTATGGTCGTGAACACATCATTGATATAGCCAGTCGCCTTGATCGTACCACCCTCAACAGGGTCAGCGGTGAGGTTAATAGTACACTTCTTTGCTTCTTTCTGGAAGAAGAGCTGCACCTCGGTATCCTCATCTAGGATCATGGTTAGGGTAGTGCTTTGACCAGCCTTTTTATCCTTCGTACCATTGACGAGCCACTTCTCGACTTCGTAGCCAGTCGCTGGTGTGGCGGTGAAGGTAACGCTCGAACCACGAGCCACCTTTTTGCCACTCTCGACAGAGACGGCAGCGCCACCACCCTTTGGTGTGACAGCGACTGCAATCTGGCCAGCCTCAGCTGGTTCAGCAGCGACACTGTACTTCAGCGTCACCTCGTTGGGCTTAGTCGTGAAGACCACCTTTACCTCAATGGCTTCCTTGAGCTCAATCTCATACTTATTGGGGTTGCTAGGCATATCAATGGCGGTTCCATTGGATCCAGGAGTGTCTGCACCATTGACGGTCCACTTCTCGAATTCATAGCCTTCGTTTGCCGTAGCTGTGAATTTCAAGGAGGCATTCTCTGCTACAGATGCACCTGTCTTAACTGGCTTATAGGTTACTGTATTCTCTGCCGTTACTGAGCCTCCCTCGGCAGGGTCAGCGACAAAGTTCACGACATACTCCTTGGCAGGTGCAGTCGACACGAAGTTAGCTACGATGGTGTTTGGCTGAGTAGGATCCATCTGATAGGAAACTTTTGTCTTTCCAGCCTTGGTGTTAACGCCGTTGATGGTCCAGTCCTGTATCTCAGCGTTTTCACCTGGCGTTGCAACGAAGCGCACATAAAAGCCCTCAAGTATCTTATCTCCGCTATTAAGTAGCTTACCTTTACTATCCTTTGCGATCACGGTGCCGGGACCATTGACGGAGAAGGTGACTGGGAGCAGCTCTAGCTCCTTGAAGTAAGCCTTGAAGGTGACATCCTCTGTGACGACGTAGTTTTTGATTTTGTCAGAGGTAAACTCTTCGCTTCGTACACCGTTCACCTCCCAGTAGTCAAACTTGTACTTATTCTTGTCGCAGTAAGCGTAGACATAGATCGCCTTTCCGTCTGCTACTGCAGAGCCAGAAGCAATCAGGTCATAGGTATCATAGTCCTTGATCGCCACATAGTTCTTTCCGCCATATTCTGGTTCAGCGGAGACTGTGACGGTGTGCGTCGCTGCCTGACCAGCTGTCTTCTTGAAGTAGACCACGACGGTCATATCTGCGTCAATAGTCTTGGAGCACTCGCTCTTACCAGCTGCCTTATCGTCTGGCGTGCCGTTGAACTCCCACTTCTCGACCTCGTAGCCTGCGTTAGGGGTGGCTTTGAAGTCGACGTACTGGTTGTTGTTCACCTTATCCCCAGATCTTACAGGGACTGCAGGGTCTTCATAGGATATAAGGTAAGAGGCCTCCACCGTCCCACCCTCAGCCGGCTGGACAGAGAAGGTCACGGTGTGATCCTGACCGTAGAGTCTCGGCACGGCTAGTGCCAAGAGACATAGTAAAATAGGTAATAGTCTTTTCATAAGCTGTATTAGTGTATTTGTTTATAGTGCCGTGTGTATGCTGTGAACGGAAGGCTGAGGGCGGACCTACACTTCTCTGTCTTTTAGCCGGTTACAGCTACTGCAACCTTGCCAAACAGGTGCAGACTCGTGAAGAGTTGCAGACTTCTTTCCTTTACAAAGGCGAAGTTAAGCAATCTTTCTTTAAAAAGCAAACGCCCTCCCGACCTTGTGCCAAGCTTTATCTATGAGGTGAGGCAAGGTCGGGAGGGCATACGCCAGCGGGTGACGCCGACTAGAGGAGCAGTCTCTCGGTCCAGCCTGCGCTATGCAGTAGATAGACACCTTGTGGCAGTAGCCTTGTGGAGATCTCTGCGTAGCCTGAGCTATCGCTCTCAGCAGTAGCGACAGAGATGCCAGTCATGGAGCATAGCTCTATCTGAGTGCTAGGCGCTAGGTCGGTGAGCTCTATGCACCCCTCCGTTACGACGATGTGCGGGCGATGTGCGGCGCCATTATACACAGGTGTCGTGGCGACATGACTACCAGCATAGGGATTGCGTCCTTCGTTTTCGCCACCGAGCCAATCGTAGATATTCCAAGCTCGTTGATTTGCCAGCACTACGTCCTCTGGTGCACACTTATTTTGCTCTGTCGGACTGGAGCTGTCTAGCAGGTGGATGCGAGCCTTGTCGTCGACTTGACGCTGTGGCAGCCGCTCGATGAGCTTGTGAATAGTCTCACTCGATAGGCGATTGTTGTAGAGATAGACACGGGTGATAAGCGCTGAGGAAGCGCTCGAGAGCGACACAGACTCTAGCGCATTATCTGTCGCAGAGAGCATAAAGAGCTTCTCATTACTACTGACATCTAGCTGGGTCAGCTGGTTAGAGTCTAGTGATAGCATATTGAGGTTACTCAACCCTGCGAGGTCTAGCTCAGTGATCTGATTATGATGAGCGTAGAGAGCTGTCAAGGCTTTGCTAGCAGCCGTCAGGTCGAGCTTGGTCAGCTTATTCCTAGAAATGTCTAGATAGGAGATCTCCCCATGGATGGTAATCGGATCTTTCGATGAGATCGTAAATGATTTGTACCGATACTGAATGTACTCATAGCGCTCGCCAGAATCGCAGACTCCGTTGTTGTTGAGATCTATCCATACGTTTTTGGCATCAGCGGGAGAGTCGATCAGGACCTTCAGTTTATCGCCCACGGCAGCATCGGTAGTGATGACGATCTTAGCATCGCCAGCATACGGCTCGCCCTGCGTCTGCGCAGCTCCCGAGAGAGCTGAGCAGAGCAGGAGTGTCGAAAGGAAGAGAGGTAGTCGCTTCATATCCTTTTTTCGTCTCATTGATTAGTGCTTGACAACGAAGCGAGCAGCCCCACCTTGATGCTGTAGTAGGTAGTCACCCGAAGGATAAGCAGAAAGCGCCACAGTAGCTGTACCCTGTGTGTCCGCCTCGATCGTCGCAAGGCATACGCCTGAGATGCTGTAGATGGAGATCTGCTCCTGTGGCATCAGTCCCGTGACGGTGAGTAGCTGATCAGCAACGGTCGGGTAGAGCTTTAGCGTGGTACCCTCCTGTATCGTCTGGATGCTTGTTGGGTCCTTGAAGAAGACCTCTACCAGTGTCTCTCCTCTCACTACGATGGGTAGCTCATTGCCCTCGACCTCTAGGAGATTGTGGTTGCAGTAGACACGATCTACGACATAGCCCTCATCGGGTGTCATCGTGAGCTTTAGCTCGGTACGCTCAGGGATTGCCTTCAGATTGTCAGCACCTGTGAGCTGAGCCTTACCATGCTGTCCGACCTTTAGCTCGACTGGGTAAAGGGCAGCCCCTGCATAGGGAGAAACAGTTGATGTCGCCTCTTCATTGCCAAAGACCTCCCACCCCTTGTCCGTGGCGATCTTGACGTCAGAGACGAGGCAGATGTTGCGCTCTTGAGGATTGTCCGTAGCGATCAGCTCGATCTTAGGAGCGCGGAAGTAGGCCGACTTCTTAGCCTCTGGCAGGGAGTTCATAAAGGCGGTCATAGCGGCACCCTTGATGAAGTTATTGTAGAGCGTGACAACCTGCAGACTCTTGCACTCAGGGAGGGTTATCTCCTGTAGCTTATTATCTCTCAGATCAATGGACTCTACGGAAGGATTGGAGGCTGTAAAGGTAGAGAGCTGATTATTGCTCAGTGTCAAGTAGGTGAGTGCCGTCGCATCGGAGATGTCTATCTGCTCTATGGCACAGTCGCTAGCTTCGAGAGTGTTTAACGCTGTATTACCTGCGAGGGTTAGCTTGCGCAGCTTGCCGTTTTGATTACAGTTGACCTTCGTCAGCTGGGCGAGACCTGTGAGATTGACCTCCTCTAGGGAAGTGTTTGGGGCGATCAGCTCCTCAAGCTTGGTGCAGCCAGAGAGGTCCAGCTTCTGAACCTTCGTCGAGCCACAAGTGAGGAAGACGAGTTCACTATTTGCCTTTAAGTCAAGGGCTGCTACAGGGTTTGCGTTGAAGTCAAGTTGCTCCAGCTTGGGGCAAGCACTCAGGTCGAGGCTCGTAATGTCGTTATTGTAGCATAGGAGGTTTTTCATATTGACCGACTTGCTCAGATCGATCTCGGTAAGATAGTTGTCTGGGCAAGTGAGCTCTTCGAGCGTAGGACATCCCGTGATATCAAGAGAGTAGATGCTGTCCTGACCTAGGGTACAGAGCGTGATGTTTGTACCAGTGATCGTTAGCTCAGGTTGCTTGACAGAGAGCTGATAATTGACAGATCCGTCCCACATGGGAGATCCTCCACTCTCCATACCAGAGGCACCCACGACCTTCGGCGTGCCATCGCACTTGATAGAGATGTTGAAGCGGTCCGTGGGCTTCATGTGAGTCGTCAGCTTGATGACGCTCTCCTGACCATACATCGGGAGAGAGAGTAGTGCTAATAAGCTTAGCAGAGCGGGTAATAGTCTTTTCATAGTTTACGTTATAGTGTTTGTGACTGTGCGATAAAGGGGGAGGGGCTCCAGTGCGTGTCGCTAGAAACCTCCGATGGCGAAGTTAGACAATCCTCCTAAAAAAAGCAAATGCCTTGTCCCGCCTCATCACCGCAAATCTTACGCGTAACCTTGTGTGGGAGCCCACGATTCCTCCCTTCCAACCTCTAATCTCTAACTTCTAATCTCTAATCTCTAACCTCTAGTTTCTACGCTTGTTTTGTGCGGGGCAGGGGCTAGTCCTTTGCTCCACAGCTATTTTATTAGTAGCTTTGTAGCAACAAACTAACTCATTGCAGATTTACATGGAGCATTACTATTGTGTGATCATGAGTGGCGGGGTGGGAAGTCGCTTCTGGCCTATCTCACGGCAGTCACGACCCAAGCAATTCTTAGACTTCTTTGGGACTGGCAGTTCGCTGCTACAGGATACCTACAGGCGGTTCCTGCGTATCGTCCCTGAGGACCATATATACGTCGTCACGCATGCGGACTATGTCGACCTGACCCTCGAGCAGCTCCCAGGGCTCACGCGTGACCAGATCCTCACGGAGCCTCTGCGACGGAACACGGCTCCATGTATCGCCTACGCTTGCTACCATATCCAGCAGCGAGACCCGAAGGCGTCGATCGTCGTGGCGGCGTCGGATCATATCATCATGAACGAGGACAACTTCGTCCAGACGGTCAGCCAGTCGCTCCGCTTCGCTGCCCTCCACCCCTACCTCCTGACGCTGGGTATCAAGCCTACAGCTCCTGAGACGGGCTATGGCTACATACAGGTGGACTCTAGCGAAAGGGCGCTCGACGGACAGTACCACAAGGTGAAGGTCTTTACCGAAAAGCCTAACCGTGAGATGGCCGAGATATTTGTCTCCTGTGGCGAGTTCCTCTGGAATAGCGGTATGTTCGTCTGGAGTGTCAAGACGATCCTAGATGCTTTTGCCAAGTATATGCCTGAGGTGAGCAGACTCTTTACCGAGCGGGCCAGTGACTTCGGCACCGACCGTGAGCGGGCGGCGATCGAGGAGATCTATCCTTACTGCCCTAGTATATCGATCGACTACGGGGTTTTGGAAAAAGCGGACAACGTGCTTGTCACGCCCGCGACCTTTGGTTGGGCTGACCTAGGTACCTGGGGAGCGCTCTACGACCAGAGCTCGAAAGATCAGACGGGCAATGTGACGAACCACCAGAAAACCCGATTCTACGAGTCGATGAATAATATCCTCTACATCGACGATCCCGACTTGCTGGCGGTCGTGCAGGGGGTCGATGACTGTATCATCGCTAAGCATGGCAACGTGCTACTCATCTGCAAGCGAGAGGCGGAGCAGAGTATCAAGAACTATGTGACCGACGTGGAGATAGAGTCCGGACAGGACTACATCTGACCTATTCGTGCGACCTATGCAGGAGATGTGGCTACACCAGATCTGGGGCAATAGACTCTACGAGTCGCTCACCTTCGAGCCACACCCCTGTATCCCTGAGGGGGTCACGCCGATCGTCATTGACCCAGGGCGGTACAACACGAACGGCGGGCCCGACTTTAGCAATCTCAAGCTACGCATAGGGCCTCTGACCTGGGCGGGCAATGGGGAGATCCATTGCCAGGCGACGGACTGGCTGCGCCATGGGCACCAGCTGGACCCTGCCTACAATAATGTGCTCCTACATATCGTGCTGCAGGACGATGGTCCCATCTCCCTACAAGCTGGCACGCCACTTATCACCTGCCGTATGCAGATCAATCCTGATCTGCTAGCCATAGCACAGCAACTCACGGAGGCACCGCAGATTCCTCGCTGCGGGGAGGCTTGTAGCCAGCTACCCGAGCGTCTGCAGGCCGACTGGTTTGCGCAGCTGACTCGTGAGCGACTGGAGAGGAAGTGTCAGCAGATCGAGACGGCGATGAGCTTTTTCAAAGGCGACCTAGCAGCCGTGACGCACCTTTTTCTGATGCGTTACCTGGGGGGCAAGGTGAATAATGATGCTTTCGAGCAAATAGCTCGCCAGCTCTCCCCGTCGATCCTACTGAAGCACAAGACTTCGCCACTAGCCCTTGAAGCGCTGCTCCTCGGTGTGGGCGGACTACTGGAGAGCGCGCCAATATCTCCCGAAGTAGACCAGTACCGAGAGCAACTAAAGGAGGAGTTTACCTTCCTATCGCACAAGTACCACCTCTCTCCCCTATCGCCTGGCACGATACGCATGCTGCGGCTTCGTCCGAGTGCCTTCCCGCATCGTCGGCTCGCCTATCTCGCAGCGCTCTACTATCGTAGTGACAATCTGCCAGGAGAGCTCCTCCGCACATCGTCTCTGGCTCATCTGGAGCAGCTGCTCACCGTCACCCCGACCGACTACTGGCAGCGACACTACCACTGGGGCAGCGAGACGGATGCTCAGCTCGGCACCATAGGACGAGCGACGGTCGAGAGCATTGCGATCAATGTGGTCATACCGCTCCAGTACTACCTCACACAGGAGCGCGACCTCCTCGGGCTCTCCCTAGCGAAGGACTCGCTGATGAGTGCGCATGACTTACCCGCTGAGCGCAACAGTGTCGTGAAGCGCTTTGTCAATGAAGGGCTACGTCCCCGCAGTGCCTACGACTCGCAAGCGCTACTGCAACTCTACGGGAGCTACTGCGAGCCTCGTCGCTGTTGGCTATGCCCCGTAGGGCGTACGCTACTACAGAGTTACGGTGCGATGAGCCTGTCCCCCTCCATTGGCGAACAGCAAGACTTATAAGAAAAGCCCCTAGTGACCGAATCGATCGCTAGGGGCTTCGTTTTATATGTCGGAAAGGGAGCTCTTACTCCGTAAAGCTACGGTAGAAGTCTACATAAGCCTCAGCGTGGTCTACCGCTGGGCCAGGGTACTCCAGTACTTTGTGGTCAGGCTCCGAGCGAAGGTACTCGATGAGCTCGGGAGAGACCGACTCCTGCCCCAGGATCACACCATCTGAGTAGTGGATCGCCATACGACGTAGCGCATCTGGCGTCACCTCTCCCTGCAGCGGATCGAGCATATCGCCCGTGATCTTGTCAAACTCAAGCTTCTTGATCAGGTCTTCGCCGATCTCGCCCTCCTCCTCGTTGCCATCGACCGAGAAGATCACCTTAGCGCGCTCGAAGTAG
>QWCQ01000970.1_pt1 | contig 13019 bp, 9 predicted proteins | sample 1972701 | NCBI WGS metagenome assembly QWCQ01 (sample SAMN09866704, study PRJNA288562) | Human gut metagenome isolate pre4_stool, whole genome shotgun sequencing...
CTCAAAGTATGAAAAAGCAGGAACCACACCCATAGTGGATCCTGCTCATACTTGTCGTTTTATACAATCCTATTCCTCATGGAGTTGCTCCCCAGCAGAACCCCATTATGCTTTAGACTGCATGGCAAAGGTATATAAACTCTTTGAATATTCTGAATAAAGCCAGCCTGCAATTTGAGCTATTGAACATCTAATACAAAAAACAGCCTGCAAAATGAGCTATACGCCGAAAAGAGAACAAAACTCGTAAACTGTGCCAACCAACCAACTATTTAACTTTTGGTATGGGAAGCTATAGGATAGAATGAGTTTTTTAGGGAAATGACCTCGCAAGTTCCAAAAAGAAGTTTAATAATTATTGCACTTCGATTTTGAATCTGCACGTGCTAAAATTCTTTTTGAACAATATCCGGACATCCAAAAGGCTTACGGACTGTGCCACTCACTGCGCATGATCTTCGCCAAGAACACCATCAAAGATGCAGCCAGGCTCTCCATGGCACGGTGGTATAATAAAGTTGAAGAGGCAGACTTCCATTCATTCAATGTTATTGCTGCCACATTCTACGAGCGTTATGATGAGATATTGAACTTCTACAACAACAGATCTTCGAATGCCATGGCAGAGTCGCTCAATGCCAAAATTAAACTTTTCCGAGCCAATCTAAGAGGAGAGGAATATAAGAAGTGTCTTTATTTTTGGATAGCGCATCGCCATACAAATCCTTCTCATCCTTAAGTTTTCATAGATAGGTAAGGCATGTGTTAAGGTCGCTATACGATTACCTTAATTTTTCTATAATTAGTGCGATATTCAGTGGGTGAGCATCCTTTCTTTCGTTTAAACATACGATTGAAGTTGCTCATGTTATTGTATCCACATTTAAAACTTATTTCTGCGACGGTTTCGGTGGTGTCGATGAGCATTCGTGTGGCATACCCTAATCGAATATCGATAACGTATTCACTTAATTTTCTGCCTGTATGAAGTTTAAAGAATCGACAAAAAGCGCTCTCACTCATATTAGCCACATCGGCAAGCGTCTTGAGGCGGAGATCGTGCATATAATTATCATTAATATATTTCTTTACCTTTAGAATACGTCTGCTGTCGTCTTCGAGTTCTACCTTGGCATAACTACTGGTAGAAAGGGTTCTCGCTCCTTCGCTGTGCGATAAGGTGTTGAGGATTTCGAGAAATTGCATAAGAGCTGTAAAGCGGTCGGTCACCTTGCTCAGGGTGTCAAGTTTGTCGTATACGCGCATAATCGCTGGCATGGGAAAACTCAAGCCTTTACGGGCTTCAAGCATCATTCGCTTGATATGAGCAAAAGGAGTTTTTGCGAAAAATAAATCATTGTCGCCCATTCCGAATTGAAATTGGATAGTGATTTCTCGTATTTCTTCGCTCACACACTGGTGTTGTTCCCATGCATGTTCCAGTATAGGACTGGTTATCAGCACCAAATCATATTCTCCGATGACCTCACTACTATCGCCAACGATGCGTTTTACACCTGCGGCATGTTCCACAAAGTTAAGTTCAAAGACATCGTGGTTGTGCACAGGATATGAAAATTCTTTCTTGATGCGATCTGCTATATAGAGTGCATCTTGCTCCATGAGTGGTGTAATCTCGTGTAATACGTTGCCGTCTGACATAGTTAGAGAATAAGTACTGTTTGTTGCAAAGTTAAATGTTTTTTGACATAGAGATACATGAAACGACAAGAATTTGATACTAACAAGTTGAGCCTTAATGGTTAGTTGGCTGGTGAAAATATAAGGCAGCCAATGTCTTGAACTTAAACGCACCCTCTTTTTTATTGACTTGCAGCGTATTCAAAAGCGCTCTATAACTTCTAAACACATTCGTGTATTATGATACGGACATTTCCAAAAGCCGGCTTTATCGTCCTCTTTATTCGGTATTCCATTTTCATCACAGCTCCAAAACCACTCTCCATTGACGTAGTCGATAAGGTGGGCCTGAATATAGTTCCAACAATCAAGGGCTATGTTGAGTGCATGTTTATCGCCAAAATGATGGTAAAGGTCTAAGTGTCCAATCATACATTCGCACATCACCCACCACTGACGTTGGGTGTCTGTTTCTCCTGTGTCTGTCCATCGCTCGTATGTCATAGAACCGTCGGGCTGAATGCCTTCTTGTGCCGCCGCAGCGATAAGACGTATCTTGTCTTCTACTTTTGCAATCAATTCAGCATCCTGCAATACCAAAGCTGTTTCGTGCAAGAGCCATACGGCTTCAATGTCGTGTCCAAAGCTTTGGATATTATGCTTACCTCGCCATCGGTCATCAAAGAACAGGTCGAGATGCGATGTCTTTTGGTTGAGAATTTTTTGAAGAAAGATGTCAATGAGGTTACGAAGCCTTTTCTCCAGCATCATGTTTTTCCACACACGATAGAGGTTGGTATAAGGTTCGATGATGTGCAAATGAGTATTCATGGTTTTCGAACCGTTCTCATCTTTCTCGCTCAGACGCATGTCATTAATTGGTTGCCAGTCACGTGTAAGGGCTTCCACATATCCGTTATATTCTTGATCGAATGCATGCAGTTCGACATCATAATAGAGACCAACGGCAGTATCAAGGGCTACACGGTCGCCTGTTGCCCGTGCATATTCGCTCAAACCATAGATTGCAAAGCCAATGGCGTAAGTTTGCTTCTTGCTGTCCACAGGTTTTCCATAGGCATCAAGACTCCAATACACGCCGCCCTGCTCTTTATCGATGAAATATTCGAGTATGTAATCCTTCGCTCGCGTGGCTGCCTTGAGATATTCTGGCTTCTTCAGTATCCTATAAGCTGCTGAGAATGCCCATAGGATACGGGCATTCATAACAGCACCTTTGTTAGCTTTAGGCATCACTTTGTCATGGCCAGTTATCCGTCCATAAAACCCTCCATGCTCATAATCTTGTGCACGTTGTAACCAATAAGGAAGAATATTTTCTTCGAGCGTTTTTCGCATTTGCTCCTTCAAGTGTTCAATTGTTATCATCGCCATCTTTTATCTTTAGAATTTCATTTGGTTATTTCACGTCTTTTCGTTTCAAGTTGTTCAGAAATCTTTTGCATCTGCGATTCTGAGAGCGGATAGAAATAAATGAAAGCAAAACTCAATAAAGTTCCAATTGCAGGAAGATAACTTAAAAACATTTTGATACCTTGAATAGTTCCTGGGCTCTGTACGCCGTTGGCCTCAAATCCGAAAGCTGCTAACATCCATCCTGTAACGGCTGTTCCTAATGCCCATCCCAGCTTCTGACTCATAGAAGAAGATGAGAAAATAAGGCCTGTGGCTCTGTTTCCAGTCTTTAATTCGCTGTAATCGGCACAGTCGGCATACATGCTCCATAACAATGGGAAGATGCTTCCTGCACATACGCTTATCAAAGCTTGAAAAACAAAGATGAGAATAAGTTGCGTGTTGTCAAATTGATAAAAGATAATACTCAGTATGGTAGCTATCATCATCGACAGCATAAAGGTGTGACGCTTGCCGATGCGATTGCTCACAGGTGCAGCGAGTATCACTCCAACAATGTTGGCAGCTTGCCCCACCGCTAAGTACAAACCACTTAAAACAAAGGGAATACCGAGGAAGGGAATGTCACCAAAAGCGGATTCGTTGACAAAGTATTTAAAATAATATACAGTTGCACCATCCCTTATCGAGTTAAAAATGAGTGAAGATACACCAGCTCCCAGCAATATCCACCACGGTTTGTTATGAAACAAATCGTTTAAATCCTCTTTCAAAGATGTCTTCGTCTCTCTCACAGGCTTCACCCTTTCGCGTGTCAGGGCAAAACAACCCAAGAATAAAGCTGACGCAACGATGCCAATAACGACTACAGCCAGCAACCAACCAAATTGCGGTGCTGTGAGCCAGCTATACATTGTACCGCTGATGTCTTCTCCTCCAAAAGCCTTGACTAATGGCATGAATAGTAGCAAGGCAAGGAACGAACCCAAATAGGCAAACATCATACGATAGGTTGCCAAACTGTTTCGCTCTTTGATATCAGCACTCATTACACCCAACAGTGAGGCATAGGGTACATTGATAGCCGAATAAACCATCATCATCAAGGCGTAGGTAATGAAAGCATAGACGATTTTGCCCGTATTATCAAAGGGTGGCGTAAGAAATGTAAGCACACCTATGACGCTGAAAGGTATTGCCAAATAGAGCAAATAGGGACGGAACTTTCCCCAACGACTTTCGGTACGGTCAGCAACAATACCTACTATCGGATCGAAGAAAGAATCCCAGACGCGGGTTATGGCAAACATCGTACCGACAACCGCAGCCGAAATACCAAACACGTCTGTATAAAAAATCATAAGATAGGCTCCGAAAAGTTTCCAGAACATGGATGAGGACATGTCACCTAATCCATAACCTACTTTCTCTGTCCATTTCATCATAAACCTTTGTTTTTAGCAACCAGACGTTTAATAGTCTCCACACTTGCAGCTGTAGTAAAGCCATCCTCGGGAGTATGAAGGCAATAGTCTACAAGTTGATCGATAGTTGATGTCGCGACATGCATCCGAGTATCAGAAGAAGCATAATAAATAAACACCTTTCCGTCGTCATCAGCAATCCAACCATTAGAGAATACCACATTCATCACATCACCGATATATTCCTCACCCTGTGGAACAAGTAAATAACCACCTGGCTGAGCAATGACCTTTGTTGGATCTTCGAGTGCTGTCATGTACATATATAATACGTATCTCAGTCCACTGGCGCACCCTCTCACACCGTGTGCAAGATGTAACCAGCCCTTACTTGTCTTGATGGGATGCGGACCTTCGCCGTTTTTCATCTCCATGACAGTATGGTAGTGGCGTGCGTTAATGATGCGTTCATCCTTAACTTCAGCATGAGTGATATCATCAACTAAAGCCCAACCAATGCCACCACCCGAGCCAGTATCAATGAAACCATCTTGTGGGCGGGTATAAAAAGCATATTTATCATTCACAAATTCAGGATGTAACACCACATTTCGCTGCTGACTACGTGTCTTCAAATCAGGTAGTCGGTCCCATTTCTTGAAGTCTTTGGTGCGTGCAATGCCCGCAGTGGCTATGGCCGCAGAGAGGTCGTTTGGCAAGTTGTCATCGTGTCTTTCAGCACAGAAAACACCATATATATATCCATCCTCATGTGCTGTAAGGCGCATGTCATAAATATTGGTCGCAGGTTCGTCAGTCTCGGGCATGGTGATAGGTTCTTCCCAGAAGCGAAAGTTGTCTACGCCGTTCGGACTTTCAGCAATGGCAAAGAAGCTTTTACGGTCTGCTCCTTCCACACGAACCACCAAAAGATACTTGTCTTTCCATTTCATGGCACCCGCATTAAGCGTAGCATTCATCATGATGCGCTGCATGAGGTAAGGATTATCTTTCTCGTTAAAATCGTAACGCCATTCGAGCGGTGTATGCTCTGCTGTTAAGATGGGATGTTGGTAACGTGTATAGATGCCGTTTCCTTCTTCGTTAGGAATATTGGTAAGTGTGAGTAATGCTTCGTGTTTTTGTCGAAGCGTTTTTACTTTTGTTGCAAAATCTGTCATGAGATTATAGTATGTTTGATTTTATTTCTTTCTATTTGTCGTATTGCTAATATCTTTCAAGAAGAGTAACTTCTTGTCTCGGTACAGACGTTTAAAGTCCTCAACGCAAACTTTATTGGGTGCTGGTCCAAAATTTTCTTCTTTGTTATCCCATGCATTCCTCCAAAGGAGTACATAACAAGGGCGATAACCTTGAAGTGCAGGCAGCAATGTATACGAATACCACTGCGGATCGGGTGTATTGCGATATCCGCCTTCCGTGATGGCATACAGCTTGTTATGCTTTTCAGCATAGTCGTGCATGATACCCATTTCCTGTTGTCCCTGTTTGATAAATTCCTCCTTTGTCGTATGCTGATACAAGTCTACTCCCAACAAGTCTACATATTTATCACCAGGATAAAATGTGAAGAATCTTGCTGGTGTGTCGTCCGAAGAAGCGTTAGGAGAATAACTCCAAACGATATGAGTGAGCTTCGCTTGACGGAAGTAATCGACTGTCATCTTGAAGAGTTGGATATATTGTTGCGGGGTACACGATTTGGTACCCCACCAAAACCAATCACCATTCATTTCATGCCACGGACGGAATATGATTGGAATAGCTTCGCCGTTTGTTGTTTTCAACGATTTCATGAAGTTCACTGTACGTTGCAGCCATAGTTTCATCTTAGCGTGTTCCTTTCCACCTGGCAATGATGCCGCAACAGCATCTCCTTCAATTTCCCATGCAGTGCCAGCGGTAACGGGATTGTGCGGATGCCAGCTGATGGTGATTATACCTCCTCTTTGGTAATGAGCCTGTATCTGTTCACGCATTTTGTCGAAAGGTACACCATCAATATTCTTATCGTGCCCCAATTCAAGTCCGCCTAATTCACAACCCAATACAGCAGGGTAATCGCCACAAACGTCTTTCACGTCACTTCTACCAAACTCCCATTTCCATGTCGTTCCGTAGAATAAAACATCTTGATGCCCCATCATGACGCCTTTTTGCTGCCATATCGTGAGTTTCTTGATGAGTTTCTGTGCTGGTGTATGGGCATTGGCAATTATCCCGAAGCACAAACTAATAGAAGCTAATACCATTACTAATCTTTTCATGTTCGTGAGTTTTATTATTCAATAACTTCGAAAGAGGCTTTCTTCAGGTCGCCGTCATCGCTGCTGCTCCCTATCTGCACTTCAAACATGCCTGGTTCTACCCCATATTTCATATCTTTATCATAGAAAGCCAACTTTTCTTGAGGAATTTCAAAGGTGATAGTTTTCTTTTCACCTGCTTTCAAAGCCACTCTTCTAAAATCTTTTAATTCTTTGACGGGTCTTGCAACCGAGGCCACCACGTCATTGATGTAAAGTTGGCATATTTCAACACCGTCTTTCTTTCCTGTGTTCTGTATGGTTATCGTTGCCTTCACTGTCTCTTTACTTCCAGACTTTAGAGTCTTTTTATCTAATGAAAGATTGGAATAAGCAAATGTAGTGTACGACAAACCAAAACCGAAAGGATAGAGCGGTTTACTTGTTCCGCATACTACAGGGTGAAAAAAGGCTGATTTCTTATGGTTGTAATAAGTGGAAATCTGTCCTACATTGCGTGGCATGGTCATAGCAAGCTTAGCCGACGGATTGACTTTTCCATATATTATCTCGGCAATAGCTTGTCCACCAAACTGTCCAGGTTCCCAAGCATTGATGAGGGCGGGTACATTTTCGGCTGCGTACAGTACGCTGAGTGGACGCCCACTGATGATGACAACAATCGTTGGCTTGCCTGTTTCGTTGATACGCTGGATAAGTTGTTCTTGCAATCCCACTAAATTGAGATTGTCACGGTCGGTATCTTCGCCTGAAGTTCGATCGTTCCAGCGAAAACGCATCATATATTCGCCACAGCAAACAATGTTTAAATCACAGTCTTTGGCTGCTTCTACTGCTTCATCTACTTTGCTTTGCGACATGTGACGCGGATCCCAACCCTGATCAACGAAACGGAAATCTGTTTGGGGAGCAATCTGTCGCAGACCTTTCAACACGGTAGAAACCTTGTCTTCGGGTTGTAATTCACTCCAATCTCCCATGATGTTTTGGTCGTTGGCATTAATTCCTGTGACCAAAATGCGTTTATATTTCTTCATGTCTAAGGGCAGCAAGTTACCTTCATTCTTCAGAAGTACGATGCTATTTCGTGCTGCTTCCAATGCGGTTTGTTTATGTTCGGGATTGTTGATAACCCTATCTCTTGTCTTAGCATCGCTATATGGATGCTCAAATAGGCCCAATCTGAACTTAACAGTAAGGATTCGGCGTACACTCTCATCAATTCTACTTTCTGAAATTTGCCCTTCTTTCACCAATTCAACTACCGCATCTAACCATTCTGGACCGTGCATATGCATATCCATGCCAGCAAGAATACTTTGTTTAAAGGCATCTTTATGATTGATGTTCGTACGATGTTGATCCACACAATGCTCCATGTCCATCCAATCGCTGACCACAAAGCCCTTGAATCCCCACTCTTTTCTCAACACATCTGTCATCAACCACTGGTTGATATGGCATGGGATACCGTTTAATTCGTTGTGTGCCATCATGACATTCCAATCTCCGCCTTGTTGAAGTGCAGCCTTAAATGGTGGAAAGAACACCTCTCGCAGTGTCCGTTCTGACAAATCTGCAGGTGCTCCATTGGTTCCGTTAATTGATTGCGACCCTGCCACAAAATGTTTTACGCATCCCAATACGTCCTCAGTATTGTCTAAATTGCGTTGGTAACCCTTGTTAGTAGCTGCACCCATTAGGGACACCAAGTAAGGATCTTCCCCAAAAGTTTCTCCACATCGTCCCCATCGTCCATCACGTGCCACTTCTACATTTGGATTAAATGTCCAGTGCATATTCATGGCACGCATTTCCAAAGCTGTTTGACGGGCAATTGTATAAGCCATATCCACATCGAACGACGATGCCAATCCTATGTTGGTAGGGTAGACTGTGTTATCTTTACATTTGGCATTGCCGTGTATAGCATCAATACCAATGAGTAGTGGAATTTGCAGTCTGCTCTGCATGTTGAGGCGTTGAAGATAGTTGGCTTCTTCCATAGTAAGAACGTGAAGGAAGGAAGAAACGAGTCCTTTTCGGGTCCACTCTTCCATATCCTTAACAGTTGTACCTGGATAGAAAGCATTGGCTGTATTCGTAGCAAGCTCATCGGTCGACATCGTTGCTGAGTTTTGCTTAAAATGCTCTATTCCCACCAGCTGGTTCATTTGCCCAACTTTCTCCTCTAACGTCATTCTTCTCAATAGGTCTTCCACTCTTTGCTCTATCGGAGCTTGGGGATTTTTATACAGAGGTTTTCTCTCGTTTCCTTGCATCATCATTGATATTGTCACCATGGATATAAATAATACCAAACGTTTCATTTCTATAGATATTAGTTAATAACTTATTCACTACTGTTGGATGTTCAATTGTTTGAATATCCATTGCTGCCATTCGTCCCATTGTTCTTGGAATAAGAAATGACCTGTGGCCTGGTAAGGTCGTAATACTTTATTGCCTGGTACTACGTTATAAGTAGAATAAGATGTGGTGGGAGGTACCACTTCATCTATATAGCCAAATGAAAACCAGCTATTGCAGTGTATCCGTTTGGCAAAGTTTACCCCATCGTAATACCTGCTCACCTTTACCTTCATATCATCGGGATGCTTTTGTCCATAAAAATAATGTGGCCAGCCACATGCTCTGCTTTGTAAAGAAGCCGTATGGTCACACATTGCACCGTGAACCACCCCAATAAAAGTTACCAGTTTGTCCAGCGCTCCACAGACAAGCGAGAGCATACCCCCTTGGCTCGAGCCTGTAACACCAAGCGTTTTACCATCCCATTCAGGGAGCGTAGCGATATAATCAATGGCTCTGATAGCTCCGATGAAGATGCGCTTGTACGTCATTCTGTCGCGGTCGTCGGTATTAAAATCCCAATATCCATTCAATGCTCCCGCCGCTAAGTTATCGTAAACACCCTGTGGCATTGTGACAGGAATACCATGAACACCAATTTCTAAGGTTATAGCACCCTGAGACGCTGTCCATATATCGCCTTGGTAGGGGCGCACCCCTGCACCTGGAACACGCAACAATGCAGGATAGGTACCCGGTTTGGTGGGTACACACAAGATGCCGAAGGTGCGACTTCCCCATTGGTTGTTATGAAAACTCACCTCGTACACATTCACCTTGTCGGTACATCGTTCAGGCAAGAGTCGCTTATGCCCTTCCAGTGGAACGCGTCTTGCATCGCTCAGCGATTGCTGCCAAAAGCTATCAAAGTCGGCTGGGCAGGTTGTAATGGGTTGTAAGCGCTCTGGAGAGAAGCCCACGGTACACACGCCTTCATACTTCTTACCTTGAATGATAGTCCATACCTTAAATTTATAAAAGCCAGGTTGTTGCATCTTCGCCTTCCATGTCATGGTTCCGTCTTTCAAAACCATGTTTTGTTTCTTTACGTCAGGGTACATCTCTGGCCCTGCCTCGTAATCTACTTTGACGTCTTTCAGCAGACATCTTCCTTTCATGACAGTTACTTTTAGCACAGCTTCCTCACCCACCTGATAATTCCAATCGGCATGATTTGGCGTAATGCTAATTTGTATATTGTTGCCCTTTATTTGGGCAAAACTTGTTATCCATCCGAGGAGTACCAACCCCAGTAATAAAGTTCTTTTCATCATCATCATTGTTTTTTTTGACAATTCATTTCTTTTCTGTGCGTACAAAAGGGTAGGGAGGAAAGCCATGAAGAGCCATAAAAGATTAATTTTTTTCATTAGCAGGTAATAGGTTTAATTATTTGTCGATGCAAAGATATAACTTAAAACGATATATTATTAATACTTTCTTGCTAAAAGATAATACTTTTTTGCACAAATACGGATTAGTTGAGAATGGTACAACGTAACTTTGTCCAATTTCCATAATTCTACTTATATATAATAAGGTGGGGTAGGAGTGAACTCCACGTCGTACCCGATTTAATACTTTAAGTTAAAACCAAGATTGAAAAATGCCGCTAAAACTGAACGAAATAGCCAGAGCAAGATGGTAAAAATACGAATTTAACGACACATCATGACCTATTCGCCCTGATATAGTGCCACCTTCTTTTACAATCTCAAAGCTTTTGTCCTCTTAATGCATACTTTTTACTGGGTAAAAACTATGCAATAGACAGGTTATAGCATTGCTTTTGGTGCTATTTTGGTAGAATATTTGGCTCTTTTCACAATCTAAAAACAGGATATTTTCATAAATGCTTGACCGACAATATTTTGCAAATTATCGCGAGAATTCATTATTTGAACAAAGTAGGACGGTTCGCTGGAAAAACAACAAGGAAATGAGTTGAAATTTAACATCTGGGAAAGATTAGTTAATCATTTGCAACTTGCTTTCGATAGATAGATAGGTGTAAGTGGCGATTGACAAGAATGTATTTTTTTAGCAAGACATTCATCCAATCACTTTTATATTGCTAAATCATAAAACGAATAGGTGGGTAAATGCACCTGTATGCATGTTATTAACAAATATCGCGTGTTATTTTGTTGATTTTCATCTCCTTTTTCATTTGTTTGATAATATAGTATTATAAAATAATAAGATAGTATTAACAATGGTAGGAATAATACTTTATCTTTGCACCAGATATTTTAATTGAAAATTCATAAACCTTTACCTCAACCCAAAATGTGAATGTAAACCTGAAAAAAAAGATACCAAACCAAGCTGTCGATACGTGAGACATCAAGACAGATTGTATATAATAACGAATTAATAACCAAACCTAAATAACAAATGAAGATTAACCGCAGTAAAATTGCATTATTGGCAGGAGTCTTGTCGTTAACCCCCATGGGGCTTTCTACACAAGTCTATGCCAGCAACGACAACAGCGTGTCTGCTGTCATGCAACAATCAAAAAAAGTAACAGGGAAAGTAACCGATGGAACCGAACCTATTATTGGAGCCACGGTCAAAGTTCAGGGAACGAACAACGCCACCGTTACTGACCTTGACGGGAATTTTACCCTCATGGCTCCTGAAGGTTCCATTATCGAAGTTTCGTATGTGGGCTTCGATACACAAAGTGTCAAGGTTACCAGTGAGTCTGAGTATAGTATCGTATTATCTGAAAACAAAACTTTACTCGATGAAATAGTTGTAGTGGGCTATGGCTCGATGAAGAAGAGCGATATATCCGGCGCATCGGTCACCATGGATGAGAAGAAGTTGCGGGGCTCTATCGTTACCTCTTTAGATCAGACGCTCCAAGGACGTGCCGCTGGTGTAACGGCTGTGAGTACTTCGGGAGCACCTGGAACCTCTACGAGCATCCGTGTGCGTGGACAGGCAACCATCAATGCGAACGCAGAACCTCTTTATGTGATAGACGGTGTCATCATGCAAGGTAGTGGAGCAAGCGGTGCCTCACTCGGTTTAGGTGCCTCCCTCGGCAATGGAAAGGTGTCCACTGTTTCACCACTTTCGACCATTAATCCCAATGATATCGTATCGATGGAGATTCTGAAGGACGCCTCGGCAACTGCCATCTATGGTGCACAGGGTGCCAATGGTGTAGTATTGATTACCACCAAGCGAGGAAAATCGGGTGAAGCCAAGTTTACTTATGATGGAATGGCAGCCTGGAGCAGGCAAACCAAACGACTCGACATCATGGGCTTAAAGGACTTTGCCAATTACTACAACGACTTTGTGTCAACAGGTCAAATCAATCAAGCCACAGCCGATAAGCATTATTCAGACCCTTCAATATTGGGAAAAGGAACGAATTGGCAGGACGCTATCTTCCAAACAGCCTTCCAACACTCGCATCAGGTGGCAGCACAGGGAGGTTCGGACAAAGTGCAGTATTATGTGTCTGGCAACTTCATGCAACAGGACGGTACCATCATTGGCAGTAAGTTTGAGCGCATGGGTATGCGTGCTAATCTCGATGCACAGCTTAAGTCGTGGTTGAAGTTGGGTATGAGCGTCAACTTCTCCAACACCAACGACGACTTGAAATTGGCAGACAGCGAGCAGGGTATCATCAATTATTCGCTGACCACTCCACCCGACATTCAAATTTATAATATTGATGGAGGCTATTCGTCCATCTCACGACAAGGGTTTACCAACCCAAACCCTATCGCCATGGCGATGCTCAACGAGATTAAGCTCGACAGAAGAAAACTCAATGGTAACCTATTCTTTGAACAATAGTTCGTTAAAATTTGAGTATATAGCTACGCAGCCTTAGGCTGCCAGCCAATGAGTTCTTTGACAATCTTACTAATTAAAGTTCGGTTCGGTC
>QWCQ01001677.1_pt1 | contig 13011 bp, 10 predicted proteins | sample 1972701 | NCBI WGS metagenome assembly QWCQ01 (sample SAMN09866704, study PRJNA288562) | Human gut metagenome isolate pre4_stool, whole genome shotgun sequencing...
ACCTAATCCGTCCCGTTTTTCATTTTTATGTGCTATATAACGTACCACTGTTTTTCTTGCTTTATTGATTTTACTCCCCGTATTTCTAAACTTTCGCAAGGTAGTTGTTTTCGATTTAGTTTTAGGCTTCATATCTGTAATCGCACTCATATCCCCTCTTTTTACTGAAGTGGCACGAATTCTTTCTGGTTTTAAGATAGAACGAATTATTTTCATTGTTTTATCAGGAATTAATTTTGGGTCAAAGCTGTAAATATCTATAGCCGCATAACCCATATCCGGATAAGCATGAATACAGACATGGGCTTTTGATCCGTAAGCAGCCACAATTATTTCTTCTTCTCCCTCATGCAAATACGTATCATCAACTTCAAATCCAAGGTAAGAAACGCCATCAGACACCGTTTGTAAAATATCATGAGATGAAGATAATATATCCGTTTTACAGCCATAGCAATCTACAAGAAGATGTTTTCCTACATAGTCAGACATTTCGTCCCTCCCCATCTGATATAAATAATTTCTTTTATTATATCAAACACTTCTTATATTTAAAACCGTTTTCTATTTTTTATTTTATTCAGTTCTTAGAGTGGCTTTTTCTTTTTCAAGCGCAGCGATAATATTTTTTATCCATAATTCCACTTCTTTGTCAGTCAATGTTCTATCTTCTGCTCTAAAACTTAAATTATAAGCCATTGACTTAAATCCGTCCGGCACTTGTTTCCCTTGATATAAATCAAAAAGAACAAGTTTTTCTAAATGCTCTGTTCCGGCTTGCAGAATAATATTTTCTACAGCCTCATTAGAAAGATATTCAGGCACAAGAATTGCCAGATCTCTTTCCACAGCAGGGAATTTAGGAATTTTATGATAGTCGGTTACACTGCTTATGAGCGGTAAAATATCCGGAATCGAAAGAACAAATCCGTATACTTTTTCCTTTATTCCCCATAGATCTAAGACCCGTGGATGAAATTCCCCAAAAGTAATTAAAGTTACGCCACTTTTCACAAACCTGGCGGAGATTCCGGGATGAAAAGCAGGATAATCCGTTCTTTCAATTTTGTAACCCCTAATTCCTATAGCAGAAAGAATATCTTCTGCAATGGCTTTTATGTCAAAAAAATCATATTCTTTTTGAACATTGGGATATCCTTTTTCTGCCGGATTTCCACAAAGAGCACCTGCTATCATAGCATATTCGTTCGGTAATTCTTTTAATGGCAATGATTTAGGTTCATAAACATGTCCGTGCTCAAAAACAGATATCTGCTTATTCTTTTGTGCCAAATTATATTTCAATGTATGTAATAGCCCCGGTAAAAGAGATGTTCGCATATCGGGATATTCTTCAGAAATGGGATTAAGTACCGGGATTACCTGATAAATTTTATCGGTTTTAGGAAAATTTAATTTTTCCAAATCCTTTTTATCCATAAAACTATAGTTGATAACTTGAGATAATCCTTTATTGATTAGTCTGTCACTGATTGCAAACAACACTTCCTGTTCTTTGCTCATCATGCCTTTGGTAATAGCGCTCCAAGGCGTCGTAATCGGAATATTCGCATAACCATACACACGGGCAACTTCTTCTGCCAAATCAGGCATACCGCACACATCCAGTCGGAACTCCGGAACTGTCGCTTTTATTACCCCATCATTTTCGTGTACTTTAAAGTGCAATCTTCTTAAAATATCAATCATACTTTTTTTCGGCAAATCAATTCCGATATATCGGTTAATTGCATCTACAGTCGTTGTTATCACTTGTGATACAGGTTTTATAGGATATTGCTCAACCATTCCGGAAGCAACCGTACATGCACCTTGCTCGATTAAGATTTGTGAGATTCTGCCAATCGCCAATTCTGTCCTGGATAGATGAATTCCCCTCTCATACCGACCTGATGCTTCTGATCTCAACCCTAACCGGCGGGACGTGCGTCGAACGGAAGCACTGTCAAACACCGCAGCTTCCAAAAAGACATTTTTCGTATTCTCAGTCACCTCTGTATCCAGTCCCCCCATAACACCGGCAACACAGATTGCCTTTCCCTCTCCATCAGAAATCACCAAATCCGTCGGATTTAAGACTCTTTCATTTTTATCAAGAGTTATAATTTTTTCATCTTCTTTTGCAAAACGGCAGGTTAAGCTATGCCCAGACACCTTATCATAATCATATGTATGCAAGGGCTGTCCTGTCTCCAGCATTACATAATTTGCTGCATCAACAATATTATTTATCGGACGAATACCATTACTCCTTAACCGATTTTCTATCCATACCGGAGAACGACCGACTTTAACATTTTCCAAAAGCCTGCCGCAAAAACGTTTACAGTATTCAGCATTTTCTATATGAACAAATGCACGTCCCTCAATAGCATTTCCATTTTCCACTACTTTTATAACAGGTAATGCTAATTTTCTCTCAAAAATTCCGGCTACTTCCATTGCCATTCCTATCATGCTAAAGCAATCCGAACGATTAGCCGTTAATTCCATTTCATAAATTACATCGTCCAAATCAAAGAGCTCATGAATATCCATTCCCTCTTTCGTATCTTCCGGAAGAACCATGATTCCTTCTTTATCTATATCAGGGAATAAATCAGCATCTAACCCCAGTTCGCCGGCAGAACATATCATGCCGTCTGATTTTATACCGCGTAACTCACCGGACTCGATAATTGTGTCTCCACGAGATAAACCTCCGGGTGCACCGGCTTCATGCCTTGCCGGTATATGCGCCCCCGGTAGTGCAACAGGTACTATTTGCCCCACCTGTACATTAGATGCTCCTGTTACAACTTGTATAGTTTTTTTATTACCTACATCAAGCCGACAAACAAAAAGTTTTTCTGCATCAGGATGTTTGTTAATCTCTAATATTTTCCCGATTACGACTCCGCTAATTCCTCGTCCCGGATACATGACATGCTCAACAGGGATTCCATCCACAGTGAGTGTTTCAGCCATTTCCTCAACATCAATACCTTTTATATCAACAAGTGTCCCCAGCCATTTCAATGATACATTCATCATATTTCCCTTTCTTCTTAAAATTGTTTCAAAAATCTGACATCATTTTCATAAAAGTTTCTCAGATCATCAATTCCGTAAAGTAGCATGGCAATACGTTCAATTCCCATACCAAAAGCAAAACCGCTGACTATATCCGGATCATATCCGTTAATTTTAAGGACCATATTATGCACCATTCCGCATCCCAAAATTTCAAGCCAGTCCGGATCATCGCTTGCCGCATGTGTCCTTGATGCAAATGAAATATCAACTTCAGCAGAAGGTTCTGTAAATGGAAAATAGCTGGCACGAAAACGAATTTTCGTATCAGTTCCAAATAAGTCTTTTAGAAAAATTTCAAGTGTTCCTTTTAAGTCGGAAAATTTTATTCCCTTATCAACAACGAGCCCCTCTACCTGATGAAAAACCGGAGAATGTGTAGCATCATTGTCCCAGCGGAAAACCTTCCCGGGAGCAATCATACGGATTGGTGTATTCGGCTCATGCTTACGCAACGTTCTTGCTTGTACCGGTGAGGTATGAGTGCGGAGTAATATCTCCGGAGTTATATAAAATGAATCTTGCATATCTCGTGCCGGATGATCCTTCGGCAAATTCAAACACTCAAAATTATAGAAATCCTCTTCAATTTCAGGCCCCTCTTCTACAGAATAGCCCATACGAATAAAAGATTTCATAACTTCACGCAATGCTTTATCCAAAGGGTGAACATGTCCTGTTATCCTGCGGCGGGAGGGCAATGTAATATCTACAGTCTCATTCTTAATCTTGGCATTCAGACGCATTGTTTTCAGCTCTTCTAATTTAGCTGAAATTCTGTCTTCAATATCTGCACGCACTGTATTTGTCAGAGCACCCACAACAGGTTTTTCTTCATTTGAAAGTTCTCTCATTTGCTTGAGAATGGCTGTCAGCTTTCCTTTTTTACCTAAAAAAGAAACTTTGATTTCCTGCAGCGCTTTTTCATCCTTACAGGCAGATATTTGGTCAAACGCAAAACTACTTAATTCAGCCAGGTCTTTTTTCATTTCTTTTGCAGTACTACTTAAATCTAATGCGTCCATATTCATTCCTCCTATATTCAAATCTGTTTTTATCCTAAAATAAAAAACTCCGCCCTCCAAAGAGGGGCGAAGTTTGTCGCGGTACCACCCTAATTTATCACTCGGGTAACTTTAACGCAGTTGTACGTTTTGCCTACTTGATTCAACAAAATGCTCAAAAGTGAACCGATTTTTCTATCTTGCTGGCATCTCACTATCGCCAACTCTCTGAACAGAATTAAAAAATCTCTTCTTTATCATTGCTTTCATATAAAATAACATGTTTTTATTTTATCATTAGAGACACGATTGTCAAGTTACTGACAATTGATTTACAGTCTAATTAATATACTGCTTCATTTGCAATAACCAATCTTTGTATCTGATTTGTGCCTTCATAAATTTGCATAATCTTTGCATCACGCATATATTTTTCCACCGGATTTTCACGGGAATATCCATTTCCTCCCATAACCTGAACGGCTGTAGTAGTTACATTCATGGCCGTATCAGAAGCGTAACACTTAGACATGGCAGAAAACATCGCCGCTTTTTTATCTTTTTCCATTTGCATTACGCAGGCTTTATAAGTCAAAGCTCTTGCCGCTTCAGTCTGAAGAACCATATCTGCTATCATTTGTTGAACCATCTCAAAAGAAGCTATCTTCGCACCGAATTGCTTTCTTTGATGTGAATATTTTACGGACATTTCAATAGCAGCTTGAGCAATTCCCACAGAAATCGCTGCCACCACAGGGCGAGATAACTGAAGAGTCTGCATAGCAATCAAAAAACCTCTGCCTTCTTTTCCGATAAGGGATGATTCAGGAATAAAACAATCTTCAAAAATAATTTCTGCAGTTGCAGAAGCACGAATTCCCATTTTGTCTTCTTCTTTTCCAATTGAAAGTCCCGGTGTATTCGCATCCACCAAAAAGACTGTCAACCCCCTGATTCCACCGGACTCTCTTGTATTTGCAAAAAGAGTAATCTTATCTGCAATAGGGGCATTTGTTATAAAGCATTTTGTTCCGTTTAAAATATAGCCTCCTTCTACTTTTTGGGCACGACAGGCTACCGCACCCGCATCAGATCCTGCATTAGGTTCTGTTAAAGCAAAACAGGCCATTCCTCCTTGGTTCAAGCAATCAAAGAATTCCTTTTTCTGTCTGTCATTTCCTGCAAGCAGAATAGGATAAGCCGCCAGTGAATTTGCTGCACACAAGGTTGCTATGCCTGCACATCCCTTAGCAAGCTCTTCTGCTATCAATGCCACTGTCAATAAGTCCAGCCCTGCTCCACCATATTCTTTCGGAACAGACAATTGTGTCATTCCGGAAGATTTCAAAATATCAAGAAGTTCTTCATCCATAACGCCACTTTTATCGATATGCAATGCCCTGGGCGTAATTTCTTTTTCTACAATCTTTTTTGTCAGTTTAATAAATTCTTGTTGTTTTGGCGTAATTGAAAAATCCATATTCCCCTCCAAGAAAATCATTATACTTATAGGATTTTTATTATTATAGCAAAGATTAGACTAAAATTGATACTTCTCGTAATAAGCAGCCTTTCTCCATCCCGGTGAATTATTCATGCCGTAAAGCTTCAATAGGTGCTAATCCGGCCGCTTTTTGTGCAGGATACAATCCGAATAGAATCCCAATAATTACAGAAAACATAAATGCTCCTATAACCGGTACTGAACTTACTACTGATGGTATTTGAAAAAAATAAGGCACCAAATTTCCGATTATAATTCCTGAAGTAATTCCAATCAATCCACCTATAACCGCTATTGTAGCAGACTCTATCAGAAACTGTGTAATAATCATATAAAAAGTAGCCCCCAGTGCCTTTCTTATTCCGATTTCACGTGTTCTTTCTGTAACCGAAACAAGCATGATATTCATAATTCCGATTCCTCCGACTAAAAGAGAAATTGCTGCTATGCTTCCAAGAAACAAGGTGATAGATTTTGTCGTGCTTTCCATCATATCCTGATATTCTTTAGCATTTCGTATTTCAAAATCATTTTCTGCATATAAAGGTAATCGATGCCTTGTACGTAATAAATTTTCAATATCATGTTCAACTTGGTAAATTACTTTTTCATCTACAGTAGTCAGCATAATATTATGCAGGTAATTAATTCCTAAAACTCTTTCCTGTATGGTTGAAAACGGGCAAATGATACAGTCATCTTGATCATTTTTTCCATAGCCTTTTCTTTTTAATACGCCAATAACAATAAACGGATTCCCTTTGATCCGTATTTTTTCTCCTACAGGAGCCTTTTCTCCAAAAAGAGTACTCGCTACTGTCTGTCCCAGAATACAAACCCTCGCCCTTCTATCAAACTCTTGTTCTGTCCACCAGCGACCTTCAGCAAGTCCCCAATTTCTAACTATCTGATAGTCTGATGTAACACCGGATAAAGTGGTGGTGCAATTTTTATTTTGGTTAACTGCGACTGCTGTTGTTTTTGCAGAAGGTGTTATAGCTATAATATTCGGCAATCTCTTTATTGCCAGATAATCTGCATAGGAAAGAGTTTTTTCAGAGCCTGCTGCGGGACGTATGCCGGGTTTTCTTCCTGTACCGGGAATCACGGCCATCATATTTGCTCCAAGAGCAGTAATACGATTTTCGACATCAGCCTGCATCCCATATCCCAAAGACATCAAGGCAACAACAGCGGCTACCCCTATTATAATCCCCAACATTGTCAAAAAAGATCTCATCTTATTTTTCACAATAGAATGGAAAGCCATAAAAATACTATCCCGGAATATAGCAGACAATGTAATTTCTCCTCTTTATTAATGGGATTTTTTTAGTTCTATTTTTATCACATTTATTCATAATGCAATGCATCTATGGGGTTTAATCGAGCTGCTTTTTCCGCAGGATAAAGCCCAAATACAAGACCAATAAAAATAGAAAACAAGAAGGAACCGATAATCGGTAAAAACGATATTACGGTAGATATTCCTATAAAATAGGGAATAATAATAGCAATAAATACTCCGAGAAGTATCCCTAAGATACCGCCGGCAATACTCACAGTAATCGATTCAATCAAAAATTGTGTAATGATCATACAGTGTGTTGCACCAATTGCTTTTCTGATACCTATTTCTTTCGTTCTTTCAGTTACAGAAACAAGCATGATATTCATAATCCCGATTCCCCCGACCAAAAGAGAGATGGCCGCTATACTTCCGAGAAATACTGTGAGGGTTTGCATGGTAGATTTCATTGTGTCCATCAAGTCCTGAGAGTTCTGAATATTAAAATCATCTTCCTCCCCGGGAATTAGACGATGTCGGGTTCTCAGCAAATTAGTCACGTCTGTTTCTATTTGGGGAAGTAAATTACTTTTTTCAGTAGTCAAAGCAATACGATTCACATAAGTAATTCCCATCAGACGTTCTTGCACCGTAGAAAACGGGCATAAAATCCTATCGTCCTGGTCTACAAATGAATACCCCTTAGCATCAAGTACATTAAGATTGGAAATATCAAAATATTCAGAAGTCACTCCATATACCACAGTTGTCCAATTTTTGTTTCCATGAACTACAATATAGCTGCCATTCACTAAAGGCGCTGCGTGGTTAATATTAGGGAGATTTTTAATGGCAAGGTAATCTTTATATGTTAAGCTTTGCATAGAACCGGATGGAAAATGGACCCCGGGCTTTCTTAACGCCCCCGGAATCACTGTAATTTGGTTCGACCCAAGACTTGCTATATTGTTCTCTATATCTGCTTGCACCCCGTATCCTAAGGACATCAATGCAATAACAGCCGATACTCCTATAATAATTCCAAGCATCGTCAAAAGAGAACGCATTTTATTACTGATAATAGAATTAAAAGCCATGGACATACTTTCAAAAAATATATTGGTCATATAAGAGTCCCCTTTATATCTCTGCTGATATAACCATCAGAAAGTATGACATGGCGGGTTGCAAAATTTGCCACATCCAGTTCATGAGTTACTAATATGATTGTCTTTCCGGATTCATGAAGACCGGTAAAAATTTCCATAACTTCACTTGTTGATTTGCTATCTAAATTCCCTGTCGGTTCGTCTGCCATAATAATTGCCGGATGATTGACCAATGCTCTTGCAATGGCTACACGTTGACGCTGCCCGCCGGACATTTCAGACGGCATATAATCAATTCGGTCTCCCAACCCGACAGATGCAAGCATTTTTTCCGCCCGAGCTTTCCTTTCACTTTTATCTACATTCCCATAAATCATAGGAAGAATTACGTTATCTAATGCAGATAACCGGGGAAGTAAGTTGAAACTTTGAAATACAAATCCTATTTTCCGATTTCTTATAACAGCCAATTGGTTATCATCTAAATTCGAGACTTCACTCCCATCCAGCACATACGATCCTTCGGTCGGTCTGTCAAGGCAACCCAAAATATTCATTAAAGTAGACTTCCCTGCTCCGGATGGCCCCATTATAGATATGAATTCCCCTTGATGAACACTTAACTGTATGTCTCTGAGGACAGAAACTTTTTCCGCCCCAATATAATAGCTTTTTTGTATATGTTCTAAATGAATAATCTCTCCGTTTCCTTTATCATCTATATTCATTAAATTGGTCCTCTATGTTTTACCTTTGTAACAGTCGTAGAATCTTTTTCCTGACTCACTGTACCGCTTATAACAATTTCGTCTCCCTCGTTCACTCCTGATATAACTTCTACCACTTTATCAGTTGTAATACCTGTATTTACATACACTTTTGAAAGGCCTTCTTCTCCTTTTACATACACATATGAACCTTTCGCATCACTTCGAAGTGCGGTAATCGGAACTACAAGTGTGTTTTCTTTTTCTTGCCCACTTATTTCTGCACGAGCCGTCATTGATGGATATAAGCCATCCAGATCTTCAGTATTAATATCTACATAAACCGTATAATACACAACGGAAGACGATGCTGTACTACCTGCAGATCCTGAGTACCGCTTTTGGGAAATATCACTTATAATTCCATGAAAAAGTCTTCCCGGATATGCATCAACAGTAAAAGAAACTTTTTGTCCAAGTCTTACTTCTCCTATATCTGTTTCGTCAACCAACAGTTCAATTTTCATAGATGACAAATCTGCCACCCTGACAATGACCATTTGGTTAGATAGTCCTTGAGACACTGTTTCCCCTACTTTCATGGGTTCCCCGACTATTGTACCATCCATAGGTGAAACAATAACTGTATCATTTAAATCAGCTTCAGCTTTATCATATGCTGCCTGTGCATTTAAGTAAGAAAGCCTGGCATCATCCATGATTTGATAAGAAACTGCACCTTGTTTATATAAATCACTTAGTCTTAGATAATAAGATTCTTTGTTTCGTAATGTATTTTGTGCTTGTTTCATCGACGATGTAAGTGCCTTTGATTCAATGCTTGCTAAAATCTCCCCTTTTGCAACTTTTTGATTTTGTTTGACATAAACGGCCTCGAGTGTCCCTGATGCAGTGGCCGACAAATCAACACTATTTACTGGCTGGATTGTTCCTGTTGCATCAATTATCATACTTATATTAGAACGGCTTACCTTCCCTAAAACATAAGTATCTTTGTTTGCTTCTTTTTTCGACTCAGACCAAAAATAAAAGACACCGATACATATTAATAAAATCACAAACACAGCAACAAGACCTTTTCTATTCAACAAGACCGCCTCCAACTTTTTTATATTTATACTCATTATTTTCTCACTGTCATTTCCCTTACTTGCATTTAATTTTAACACGATATCTTGAATAAACAAAAGATTTCATATTTAAATTAACACAAAATGAGCTGTTTCTCTTTTATATAAAAAACCTTGTGACTCTACAGATGGAGATACACAAGGTTTTTTATATATTTTATCAACTTTTAACGGTCAAATAATTTATAAGTCTTCGTAAATCGGATACTTATGGCAAAGCACTTGTACTCGTTCTGCACAAGATTTCTTCACCGCTGTATCTTCAGGAGATTTAACAACAAGAGAAATAATCTCTGCAATTTCTTTAAAATCTTCTTCTACCAGCCCGCGTGTTGTCAATGCCGGAGAGCCGAGCCGAATGCCGCTTGTAACAAATGGGGATAATGTTTCAAAAGGTATTGTATTTCTATTTGCAGTAATTCCAATTTCATCAAGCACTGTCTGCGCAACTTTTCCTGTAATACCAATTTCTTTCATATCCGCCAAGAGTACATGCGTATCAGTTCCCCCGGAAATTACGCGTATTCCCTGACTTTGCAGTTCATCAGATAAGGCCCTCGAAGTGTTTTATGCGTCGTTGATGTCACAATATCTGCCCACTGTACAGGGTTGGGATATTCTCCTGCTGCAACAAGACCGGCAAAATGTGCCATATCAATCATAAGTAATGCATCCACTTTGTGGGCGATGGCAGCCATACGTTCAAAGTCAATAATCCGGGAATAGGCAGACGTTCCTCCGATAATCAGCTTAGGGCGTGTTTTCATCGCTAACTTTTCCATGGCATCATAATCTAACAGTTCATCTTCTTTCCTCACTCCATACGGCAGAACATGAAAATAATTGCCTGATATGTTAACCGGACTGCCATGTGTTAAATGTCCACCATCATTTAGATTCATACCAAGGACTGTATCTCCCGGCTTGAGCAATGCGTAATAAACTGCAAAATTAGCTTGTGAGCCGGAATGAGGTTGTACATTGACATGATCCGCATGAAAAAGCTCTTTGGCACGATCTATAGCCAATTGCTCCAACTTGTCAACGTATTCACAACCGCCATAATACCGTTTTTGAGGATAGCCTTCTGCATACTTATTTGTTAGTACACTCCCCTGTGCCTCCATAACTGCATAGCTGACAATATTTTCAGATGCTATCATCTCTAATTTATTACGTTGACGATTTAGCTCCTCTTGAATAATATCATAAACTTTCTTATCTCCTGTTTTTAAGTGATGATTAATCATACCACGTCCTCCTTATCCCCTTTTATAACGAGCTCTCTCACCGCCAACTAAAGGCGGTCTAGTGCGAGCAGCAATCACAACAGCTTTTCCAATATGATTATTTTTCAGACGTACCGGCACTGCAACTTTCCTAAGATGCATTCCTATCATGGTAAACCCTATATCAAGTCCTCCATCTGCTTTGATGCTTTCCACTGCAACAGGATCATCAAAATGATAATAAGCATTTGTCGCAAAAGCACCTCCTGCATGAAGCCATGGTACAACTGTAACTTCTTGATAATTTTTAACCTTTGCCACTTTTCTTTCCATAATAAGTGCACGATTTAAATGCTCGCAACATTGAAATGCTAAAAAAAGTTTTCTCTGCTTTGCTATTTCCAACAGGCTTTCTACCACAGCTGTTCCAATTTCATAAGAGCTGTCTTTACCAATACTCTCTCCTTTGATTTCACTGGATGACCCGCCTATCACAAGTAGAGATTCTTCCGGAAAATCAGCAATTTTACATAATTCTTCAAAAGCCGCCACGGTTTCTTTTCTTATTTGCTCATACATTATTCTCTTTTTCAACCTCTTCAATCTTAGTGATGCGGCGGGCATGACGCCCACCCTCAAATTTTCCTTCCAAAAAAGTATCTACTATTCTCTCTGCAAGTCCGGTACCGATAACTCTCGCCCCCAAAGTCAAAACATTGGCATCATTATGAGCTCTGGTATAGAACGCTGAAAATTCGTCTCCACAAAGCGCTGCTCGAATCCCTTTCATCTTATTGGCCGTTATGCTCATCCCAATTCCGGTACCACAAATTAATATAGCAAATTCTACAACTTTATTCTGAACCAATTTACAGGCCTTTACTGCAAAATCAGGATAATCGCAGGACTCTTCGGTATTAGTTCCGCAATCTATAAACTCAATACCTTTTTTGTCTAAATGCTGCTTTAATTCTTCTTTTAACTGAAAGCCGCCATGGTCACTTGCAATAGAAATTTTCATAAATGATTCCTCCCCGAAAACGCACATGTAATCATATAATATTAATTATAAGTCAACAAGCAAAACCTTGTAAATGCACATAAAATAATATCGACCATCAATTAGTAAGCATACTATCCCGGGAAACTATTCATAAAAGCATTATACTACAACTCAATGACATGGAAACCTGATGCTTTTGCCAGACGATTCATGATAGCGAGCCCAAGTCCTCGATTATCAGTCCCTTCTGCAATAATCTTATCAACCGGGGCATTATTAAAAAACAGTAACCCCTGAAATAAATGATGGGCAAATTTGGTTTTATCACTTCTTCTGCCCCAGATAAAAATATTTTTTTCTTGCGGAATTAACCGTGCTGTTTCCTCACTTACAAAATATCCATATGTTTTATCTCTCTGTTTAGCATATGCACAAACATGATTTTCTATCTTCTGTATGTCTCCGACATACACAGTAAGAGGTGCAGATGGTGCATAATGTCTATATTTCATTCCGGGTGCTTTAGGTGGTTCATCAGATGATGTAAGCGCTTTATCTACTTCCGTTTCTCCATATAAAGAAAGCATTTCTTTTGTAATGCCACCCGGTCTGTAGATAAGGATTGTTTCTTCTTTTACTGCTATGATTGTTGATTCTAACCCTATAAGAGACATTCCTCCGTCAATAACTGCCTCTATTTTCCCATTCATATCATGCATGACGTCATCAGCTGTCGTTGGGCTTGGACGGGTTGATATATTTGCACTCGGACCTGCAATCGGCACACCTGCTGCACGAATTAGTACCCGCGTGGCTTCATGAGCAGGACAACGAATTGCTACCGTATCCAATCCCCCTGATGTTTCAAAAGGAATAATTTCTTTTTTGGGAAATACTATTGTCAATGGTCCCGGCCAAAAAGC
>QWCQ01000971.1_pt1 | contig 13005 bp, 11 predicted proteins | sample 1972701 | NCBI WGS metagenome assembly QWCQ01 (sample SAMN09866704, study PRJNA288562) | Human gut metagenome isolate pre4_stool, whole genome shotgun sequencing...
GTTAGTAGGTTATAAAAAAGAGCATATTAATTGCATAATATTTTTGTCATTAAAAAATTTAGGAGGCATTATGACAACGTTAACTTTTGTAGGTGCTGGAATGATGGCATCAGCCCTAGCCGTTCCAGCTTATGATAATGGTCACGAAATAAGAATAGTTGGTACCCACTTAGATGATGAAATAGTAAAAAGAGCCAAGGAAGATGGCTACCATCTAAATATGAAAAGACAATTACCAGAAGGCTTTAAATGGTACTACTACGATGAATTAGAAGAAGGACTTGATGGTGCAGATGCAGTAATCTGTGGAGTTTCTTCTTTTGGTGTGGATTGGTTTTTAGAAGAAATATTCCCAAAACTTGATAAATATCTACCAGTCCTATCAGTTACTAAGGGAATGATAAATAAAGAAGACGGATCACTTCTATCTTATCCAGAATACTGGGAAGAAGAACTTGCTAAAAAAGGTATACCCTATTTAGTCAAATAAAATTAAAAAATCCAAGTCAAGAAAACTCTAGACTTATAAAAATATTAAATTGTTTTCCACTCACAATTTATAGTTATTATAGTTGTTGGCATTCCAATTATTTGTACATCAAATTTTAGGCTAGGTTCCACCCTACTTGAAGCGTTATGAATTCTAAAGCTAAACTGCCAACCACCGTCTAGATACAATTCTAAAGTATTACTGCTATTAGGCTTGAATTCTAAACTAACAATTCTTGTAGGCAGTTCAGCTACAGGTATTGTTATTTCACTTTTACTAAATCTACCTTCTTGATTAAGAGTACCCCTTAGATTATAACTTTGTATCCTAGTAATTCTTTTGTTATCGATACCTATAACCTTGTAAAAGTCGAATTTTCCAAGTAAATATTCTACAATTAATTCAGGCATTTCATTACCGTACAAATCATTTTGCCTTATTATTTCATCTCTAAAAGCTTTTAGAATAGGTATATAGACATCATTTTCTTTGTCTGGCAAATCCCTCCATAAAGATCCTTTTAGTTTTTCATCATATAGATAGTTAAAGATTGGATTAACATCGTTCCAGTATTCATCAGAACATTTAATTCCATACCATTTTTCCCCAAAATCCAATCTTTTTGATAATCTACTGTGTTTTACAGCAAAATGATTATGCTTAACACTTAGACCTATTTTCCATCTAATATTTTTCCTCTCTATAAGAATATCTCTTACATCACCATCTTCTCCGTGTCTATCGTTTTGTATTTGTAGCTCAACAATATCATCTGGGGTATTATCAAATTCTAGAATAAGAGGTTCTAATTCAAATATTTTATTCACACAAGCTATAGAACTCTCTATATAGGTTACTATTTCTATATCACTTAAAGTTTTATAGGCTTTTTCGGCAGCATAATAGCTAGAATTCTTTATTATTTCTACTGGTCTATATTTTTTTATTTCATCATAAAGTCCTATCAAACAAGAAAATTCATAGGCTCTACCTTGATCATTACTTTTTCTACTCATAATACCAACTCCAGTTGTTTTATTTCTTCTTTATCGTTAGAATTTTGATTTTCCAACAATTCTTTTATCTTAGTAGCCATTACAAAAGCTAAATTTACAGGAACGGCATTTCCTATCATTTTGTATCCATCATTTAGATTTTTATAATAGAATTTAAAATCATCAGGAAAACCTTGAATCCTAGCACATTCTCTTACTGTTAATCTTCTATATAAATTTTCTTTCCCAGGTTCAAAAATGTGTTTATTTTTATCTATTTTAGGCATTTTAGGTGCTTGCGGGTGTAACTGGCATTGCCTTCCAGAAGCTTGAACCGTAAAAGCAGGTTCTTCCCATGATCTAACACGATTTCTACTCATAAATATCGGAGAATAAGATCCAGTGAAATATTCATGATTTAATACACTACAATTTTCGCCATTTGTTTTATTTTTATCCAAAGATGGTATAGCTGTATCTTTTAAATCGTATATAGCATCTTTTAGAGTTGGCTTGTAAGTGTATTTTTCTGGTGGGTTATCAAAACTTACATTTAAATCTTTTCTAAATCCAACATAAAAAACTCTTTTCCTATCTTGTGGAACACCATAATCAGAAGCATTCAATAGATGTATATAAACATCATATCCAGCTTCATTAAACTGTGAAACTATATTCTGAACAGCTGTATTGTGTCTTTTCGCCATCATTCCTTTTACATTTTCAGCAAGAAAAAACTTAGGTTTTTTATCTTTTAAAATTCTTATATATTCGTAAAACAATTGTCCTCTTGGGTCTTCTATTCCCTTTAAAGACCCAGCTTCACTCCATGATTGGCAAGGTGGTCCACCTATTATCCCATCACAATCAGGAAGATCTTCAGACTTTATATCAGCTATATCCCCTCTAATCAAATTAGCACTATGATTTTTTTCATAAGTTTCCCATATATTTTTATCAAATTCATTTGCTACCGAAACATCAAATCCTGATTTTATAAAGCCTAGATCCAATCCTCCAGCACCAGAAAACAAACTTATAATGTTCATATTCACTCCTTTAATTTTTTTACTCTATGCATATCTGACCATCTATTTGAGCTAATTCTCTTTCTTTTTCTTCAATCTCTTTTTTTGCTTTAGAATATCCTTCTACATAGCAATTTTTTCCTTTTTCAACAAGAAATCGTGACATAGACATACCAGATATATCAGTTTTTAATTTTTATGGCTCTATATTCATCTTCACACACTCTAACTGTGAGCTTTTTGTCCTTTTTTATATTTACCATCCTTATTAAAACCCGAAAATTTGGAAAACAAAAGTTACGTTTCTTTTAATCATCATACTATTTATTCCATCGTAGTTTGTATTTCTAGGTATATCTTTTTCCAACCATTAATTTTTTTAACATATAAATCCTTAAGTCTATTAAATTCCTTATAACTAACCTTTTCTGTATCGTACTCGAAATAGTAATAATATTCTTTATCTGTTTGATAAAATTCTTATGTAAAACTATCGTAAAATCTGTTAAATTGCTTTTTTGGTTCTGCTCCATTTTAAACTTTTCTTTTATCTTTAATTAACCATTACCATCTTGTTTTCCAAAGTCCACTTTTCCTTTTTATCTGTTCTACTTTACACTCTTTTTCTTGTTTTAACCATACATAGCGATATTTGTGCAGTTAGTGGAATCTTTACATCTTATGAACTAGCAGATAAACATACTCACTAGTTAGTTTTTGTGAAAAATATTGATGATTTAAAATTCTTTAAAGACCCATTTCCCAATGATTATTATCACCTTTCAATCAGCAACGATGTCCGTACCTTAGAACTTTCTGTATTTTTTAAAAAAACCTATGCATTAACAGTTTCTCTTGCAGTCGGTATTGCTGGAAAAGACGACGAACACTTAGATATCCTGGCAAAATTAGCTACAGAATTTGACACAGAAGAAAAAGTAAATGAATTTATAGCCTTAGATGATAAAGAAAAAATGAAAAATGTTTTGGAAGATGTAGAAAATTAAACATTAAGTTAATTTAAAAATAAGCTTGTAAAACTTAAACAAATTGAATATTATTTTAAGCGGAATGTAATTTATATACTATTATAGAAACATTCCGCTTAATTTTATCTTATTATTATACTATTTAACTTATTATATAAAATATCTTATATTTTTATTGCTTGGATAATAGCAGTTAAAATTAAATCAAAAAAAGCAAACCCAAATAAAACAGGCTTGCTTTTTGTTATTTATTTTAGTAATTAAATCTTGCTACTTCGAAGTATTCTTGTGGGTGTGCACATGCTGGGCAGATTTTTGGAGCTTCTTTTGCTTCTACTAAGAAACCACAGTTTCCGCACATCCAAATAACTTTTTCGTCTTTTTTGAATACTGTACCATTTTCTACATTATCATGTAATTTTTGATATCTATTTCTGTGTGCTTCTTCTACTTTTGCAATGTTTCTAAATGCACTTGCGATTTCTGGGAAACCTTCTTCTTCTGCAACATCTGCAAATGATGGATACATATTTTCTGCTTCGTCATTTTCTCCATCGATTGCACCTTGAAGATTTGTTAATGTATCATGCCATACTACTGGCCATTTTGTATAGTTTTCGTTTAATTCGATTTCTTCTAGTTTGTATTCTTCTCTTAAGAATTTAAAAAATCTTGCAGCATGTTCTCTTTCATTCATTGCTGTTTCTTCAAAAATTCTTGAAATTTGAACGTATCCTTCTTTTTTAGCAACTTTTGCTGCTAATGTATATCTCATGTTTGCTTGGCTTTCACCTGCAAATGATGTTATTAAGTTTTGTGCTGTTTTTGTACCTTTTAAACTCATATGTATTTCCTCCTGGAATAATTTTTTACTATGTAATTTCTATAATGATTATATAATTAGAAGAAAACTTTGTCAAATTTTATTCTAAATATTTTAGTATGATGAATAATGATTATCATTACTAATCCTTTTTCTACACTAAATAAAAAAAGTCCTGTTTAAAGGACTTTTTTCTAATTTTACTTCCAAATATTTTCTGGATAATCTTTATTTATTAACATTTTTTTGAATTCTTCTTGAGCAGGTTCTAGGTCTTCTTTATAGGTGATGCCTATCCATTTATCATTTGTTGGCAATATAGTTATTTGTGCAATATCTTCTTGTAAAAATTCACCTATCATTTCTGGTAAGACATATTCTGCTTCTTCTAAATTGTTTTTGTTTTTTTCTAAATATTTTTCAAAATATTCTTGGCAAAGGTCTATAAATCTTGGGAAGGTTGCCCACATATTCATTGAAACTATTGTTTCTAAATTTAATAGATCACTGTCTAAGTTTTCTTTGCTAGATATTTTGCCATTTTTTTCTAAAGCTATTTCATGGGTTTCGATAATTTTTACTAATTTATTATCTTCGTTACCCACAGATACTCCACGAGTGACTGAACCGTTATCTGAAAGTGTATTTTTTAATTTGTATCCAGCCATGGCAATTTGTAGCTTACCTTTTTTTTGATTATTGGTATCTGTTAAAAATTTGTGAAAATCTTTAAATACATTTTTACCATAATAATCATCTGCATTTATTATTAAAAATGGTTCATCTACTAAATCTTTGGCTGCCAAAACTGCATGAACTGTTCCCCAAGGTTTTTTACGGTCTGATGGTACTTGGTATTTTTCTCCTAAGTCTAGCGTTTGATAAGCGTAGTCTACTTCTATAATTTTTGAAATCCTATCGCCTATTATCTCTTTGAAATCTTTTTTTATATCTGGTCTAATTATAAAGACTACTTTGTCAAAACCAGCTTCTTTGGCATCATAAATGGAATAGTCTATAATTGTATAGCCATTTTTATCCATTTTCGCAAGTTGTTTTATACCTGCCCCATATCTTGAGCCAATTCCTGCTGCCATGACTACTAGGGTAGTTTTCATATTTTTTCCTTTCTCTGATAACCATGGGGGTTATTTTTTTGCCATCTCCATGCATCTTCGCACATTCTTTCTATGTCGTATTCTGCTTGCCAGCCTAAAACTTTCTTAGCTTTTGATGCATCTGCAAACGACTCATCTATGTCTCCCTGGCGTCTATCTTCAACTTTATAAGGAATTTCTTTTCCTATTACTTTTTCAAAAGCTTTTATAACATCAAATACTGAGTATCCCTTGCCTGTTGCTAGATTTATAATCTCAACTCCATTTAGAGTTTCAATATTTTCTACTGCTTTTACATGTCCTCTAGCTAGGTCTACAACGTGGATATAGTCACGAACTCCTGTTCCATCGTGGGTTTTATAATCATCTCCAAAGATATGAACATATTCTAGTTCTCCCACTGCAACTTGAGAAATATATGGCAATAAATTATTTGGTATGCCTTGTGGATCTTCACCAATTAATCCTGATTTGTGAGCACCGATAGGATTAAAGTAACGCAACAAAACAACTTTAAAATCTGGATTAGCTGTGTGCAAGTCTATCATTATTTGCTCCATAAAAGACTTACTCCATCCGTAAGGGTTAGTACAAAATCCTTTTGGCTGATCTTCAGTAATCGGCGTCTTTTCAGGATCACCATATACTGTTGCAGATGAGCTAAATATAATATTTTTACATCCTACTTCTTCCATGGCCATTAGTAAGCTTAAAGTACCTGTAAGGTTGTTGTGGTAATATTTTAGTGGTTTTTTTACTGACTCACCTACAGCTTTTAAAGCTGCAAAGTGGATTACAACATCTATTTTTTCATCTATTAAAACTTTTTTTAAAAACTCTGTATCAAGTATATCAGCCTTATAGAAAGTTAAAGTTTTTCCAGTTATTTCTTCTACCCTATCTAGGGCTATTTTTGAAGAATTAGATAAATTATCGTAGACAATAACTTCATAGCCGTTTTCCAAAAGTTCTACGGCTGTATGGCTGCCGATATATCCTGCTCCTCCTGTTAATAAAACACGTTTTTTCATAAATCCTTCCCATTTTTGCATATTTGCCTAACTTATCATTATTATAGATATTATAAATTTTTATGTCAACAAAGTCTAAATCCTTTCATATATTATCATAAGATACTTTTTTATAAAAATTTTAACTATTACAGCTATGGGTATATAATAAAGAAGAATATAGTTTTTACGGAGGATAATAATGAAAGTTGATTACACAAATGTAAATCTTGATAAACTGGATAACTATAAGCAAAAAGCTTTAGATGCCTTTGATACACTTATGGATGGATCAGGTGAAGGAGCAGATTTTTTAGGCTGGATTGATAGACCAGTTGACTATGACAAAGAAGAATTTGATAGAATAAAAAAAGCAGCAGAAAAAATCCAATCCGATAGCGATGTTTTGGTTTCAATCGGCATCGGCGGATCATATCTTGGAATTAAGGCTATAGATTTTGCTTTAGATAATTATTTTGAGTCAAACAAAAAAGTAAAGCTAATCTATGCTGGCAACCAAATTTCCGGTCAATATATGGCAGAACTTTTGGATTATCTAAAAGATAAGGATTACTCATTAAATGTAATTTCAAAATCAGGTACAACAACAGAGCCAGCTATTGCCTTTAGATTTTTGAAAGAGGCCTTAGAAGAGAAATACGGCAAAGAAGAAGCAAAAGACCGTATTTATGCTACAACTGATAGAAAAAAAGGTGCTTTAAAAGACCTCGCAACAAAAGAAGGTTACCAAACTTTTGTAGTGCCAGATGATATAGGTGGTAGATTTTCAGTCATTTCTGCAGTTGGGCTTTTGCCACTAGCAGCAAACGGGATCGATATTGACGAATTTATGGCTGGATTTAAAGCTGGACGAGAAAAATACACCAAATCCGATTTTGAAAATAACGATGCCATAAAATATGCAGCAATTAGAAATATGCTTTATGAAGATGGCAAAGCTATCGAAGTTTTAGTAAATTACGAACCAAAACTCCAATACATTGCAGAATGGTGGAAGCAATTATTTGCTGAATCAGAAGGAAAAGACGGAGAGGGTCTATTCCCAGTTTCAGTAAATAACTCAACAGATCTCCATTCTTTAGGACAAATGATCCAAGATGGCAGAAGAAATCTTTTTGAAACAGTTCTAGAAATTGAAAATTACGATAATGATATTGAGATAAAAGAAGATATCGATAATTTAGATGGCTTAAACTACCTGGCTGGCAAAACCATGAATTATGTAAATACTCAAGCTATGGAAGGAACAACTATTGCTCACGTAAAAGGAAATGTTCCAAATATTAGAATCAAAATAGAAAATGTAAGTGCAAAAACTCTTGCAGAATTATTTTATTTCTTTGAAATAACAGTTGGTGTAAGTGGATACATGATGGGTATAAATCCATTTAATCAACCAGGTGTTGAAGAATACAAGGCACAAATGTTTAAGCTACTTGGTAAACCTGGTTACGAAAACAAATAATTTTTAAAAAAAGGGTTAACCGTGTAAATTTACACTGTTAATCTTTTTAAATTTGTTCTATAATAAATAATATATATAATTTATGAAAAGATAGAAAGAAGGAATAATGAAAAAAGTATCAATTATCGGTTTAGGAAATGTTGGAGCTACTGTAGCCCACACCCTAGTCGAGAGAAAGCTATGTGATGAAATTGCTCTATTTGATAAAAAAGATGGACTAGTTAATGCAGAAATAAACGATCTTAGAGATGGCATGGTAAGACGTAACGGAAATATAGAATTATTAGCTGGAGAAAAATCAGATTTAGTTGATAGTGACATAATAATCTTTGCTCCTGGTGATATTACTATCTTACAAAATAATAGCGATAGACTGGAAGAATTCAAATATACAAAAACTTGTGTAGAAGAATGGGCTCCTATCATTAAAGATTCTGGATTTAAAGGTATTATTGTCTCCATAACAAATCCATGCGATGTCATAGCTGAATACATGCAGAAACTAACAGATCTACCAAAAGAAAGAGTTATAGGAACCGGTACAGTTATTGATACTGCTAGAATGAAAAATGCAGTAGCAAAGTATGTAGGACTTGACCCAAATTCTATAGATGGATATGTAATTGGAGAACATGGTAATAGCCAATTTATAGCTTGGTCAAAAGTTTCTATAGCGTCTAAATCTATAAATAAAATCCTAGATGAAAAAACTTTTGATCAAATAGAAGAAGCTTCAAGAATGAAAGCTTTCGAAATTATAAAAGGCAAGGGGTATACATCATATGGTATAGCAAATGCTGCTGCAATCATAGTAGAAACTATCTTCAATGATAGTAAAACAATCCTACCGGTTTCCTCATACTCTAGCGAAGCAGGTTGTTATATAGGACATCCAGCAGTAGTTGGTAAAGATGGAATAATAAGAGAAGTTTTATTAGAGCTTAACGAAATAGAACAAGAAAAATGGAATCACTCAGTAGAAACTATTAAAAATACAAGACCATAATAATTATCAAACAAAAAACAAGCCCTTTTTTGGGGCTTGTTTTTTATTTATAAAATTTTATGCTATTTTCCCTTTTCTTCTAAGTCTTGCTGAGTTGATTAAAGCTGCAGTAGCATCTCCTGTGATATTTAAAGTAGTTCTACCCATATCAAATATTCTATCAATACCTGCAACAAGAGCAATACCTTCAACAGGAAGTCCAACTGATTGTAAAACCATAGCAAGCATAATCATACCAGATCCTGGAACACCAGCTGTACCAATTGATGCAAGAGTAGCTGTTAAAACTATAGTAATAATTTGTCCTAAAGTAATATCAATACCATAGCAAGAAGCAATAAACACTGCACAAACACCTTGATAAATTGCAGTGCCATCCATATTTATTGTAGCACCTAAAGGCAATACAAAACTTGTTACATCATGGTCTGCGCCAAGTTCTTCGCAGCATTTCATATTTATTGGCAAAGTACCCATACTAGATGCAGATGAAAAAGCAAACATCATAGCTGAAGCCATAGTTTTGTAAAACTCTATAGGACTAATACCTGCCATAGTCTTTACTGTAAATGAGTAGACAATAGCAGCATGGAAAATATAAGCTAAGTATGCAACTAAAAGCACGCTTGCAAGAGAACCGATAATCATAGGTCCATTTTCAGCAATTACAGGCATTAATAAAGTAAGAACTCCAATTGGAGAAAGTTTTAAAATAAGTTCCATAGCTTTCATATTGATGTCATTTACAATATCTATAGCATCTATAGCTTTAGCTTGTTTGTTTTTATCAATTAAAAGTATAGAAAAACCAAGAATAATAGCCATAACAATGATTTGAAGCATATTTGCCTCGACAATAGGAGCTAAAAAGTTATTTGGGAAAATATTTACAAAAGTATCCATCAAAGACACTTCATTCTCAAGAGAATACTCAAGATTTGTTGTAGCAATAATAGGGAAAAATCTTTTTGCGATATTAGCAGAAACAAGACCAATTGTGATTGCAAAAGCAGTGGTGAAAAAATAATAAATAATAGTAAAAACACCTACTTCGCCAACTTTTTTAATATCTTTCATAGAGATAATTCCACCCATAATAGAAAATAAAACAATAGGTGTAACAATAAATTTTAATAAGTTTAGAAAAATATCTCCGATTGGTTTAATATAAGTGTTTAAAAATTCAGCTTGACTTTGTAGTAGCAAACCAAGAACAATTGCAGCGACTAAGGCGATAAAAATATTCCTAGTCAAGTGCGATTTTTTGTGAGTTTGTTTTTCCATAAAAATCTCCTTATCTTTTCATAAATTATATATATGTTACTGTCAATTCTCTATTTTGTAAAGATATTTTAATTAAAAAATTAAATTTTTAATTGAAAAAAAACGACTTCAAAAACTTCAAATTAGCTTTTGAAAGTCGATTTTTTAATCAATTTTATTTATTTTTATACTACTGATTTTTTATTTTTATAGTCTTTATCCCACATGGTCTGATGAAATTATTTGCTTGATCTTTACTTGTTTCATCAGCTTTAACAAAGTCTAATTTATCAATATTAGTTTTAAAATTAATATCCTTATCTCTATATGGATTATATAATCTTAGTATTAAATCATTATCATTAGTAGCTTGCTTTAAGCTAGAAAAAATAGCGCCATCAACTTCTAATAGTGAGTAATTGCTTTGGAAATTATAATTTTTACTGATTACAAAATGGTCTGTATTATCATATATTTCTCCTGCTTGATAAGAAATAGCTTTATTTAAAACTTTTTTAGAAAAATCATGCATTTTAAAGTAATCATTTTCTATATCACATATATAAAGTGTTGTTTCTATTTCTGTGTCTAATAAAGCGTGACCCATTTGTATCTCGTGGACTCCTGAAGCTCTACCTGGTCTATCATTTAAATTTGCTTTTCCTAAATAAGGAACTGACCTAAACATAGTAAAAGCAATTTTATTATTATCTAAAATTTCATATTCTCTTACACCATCTGATACACCGCAAACAGTTTGATTTGAGTCAAGCGCAGCAAAAGAAATCATAGGTTCAATTCCTCTAGGTTTTTCATCCCAGCCTTCTTTTAGCCAATTTTTGTATTTACTATAATCAGTTTCTCTAACAATAGTCCCAAATTGTTGGTCAGCAATTGAACTAGTAGTTTTTATTTTTGTATCTACAACTACCCTATCTCTATGTTCTATAACGTTATTATTTGTTTTATAATTTAATTCTATATATTTTTTAGACTTATAAAGAGTTATTGATAGGTAAGATATAAGTTCATTATCTAAAATTCTTGATTGTCTATTTTTTAAATCATAAGGAACTTTTCTTATTAATTTATAACTTATATTTTGGTACATATCACTTTTTTTAACTTTTATATCTAAAACCTTACCTTCTGAAATAAATAAGTCTTTGTCAACTGAAGAATAATCGTAGCTATCACCTTCGTCTGCATTATCTTCAAGGTATATTTTATTTATATTTGAATCTCCATCAATAATAATTTGACCATTGTCATTTACATGTATCTTATAAAACTCGTTTTCTATAAATTTATCATAGGAAAATAAATCTTTTAGTTGATTTTCAGAACTATTTTTTATCTCATAAGTTTGGTAGCCCATAGGAATTATCCTATCTTTTATCAAGATTTTAGCACGATAAATTTTATCATATAAGTTTAAACCACTTGATATTTTATTATTTACACCTATTTCTTTAATAGACTTAGCCAAATTTGTTTGATCTTCTTCTATGTTTATTAATTCAAAAGCAATATCTTTACCATCTCTTTTAATTATAAAATCTTTAAATGTTGTTAAAATGTCACACTTTATATACTCTTCTCTTTCATATGGAAGAGTGTTATATACTTGAAAACTAAATGGACTTAAACTTACTCCATCTCCAATCCTTCTCATTATAGAATCAGCAAGATTGCTTGAAATATCATTAACTTTATCGTACCTATTCTCTATAAAATTATTAGTCTTATCAGAGTTACACATGCCAATACTATCATGAGCCGAGTTAAGCAACATTAACTTAAAACATTCTTCTATCAGTTCTTTTTCATATCTTAAGCCAAGTTTATAACTTATGGCACTTAAAGGCTCAATAAACTCTGATAAATATCTTTCTAGTCTGTTATGTTTAATTTTTAAGTCTGCTCTTGTAGAAAATATACTTTTATGGATTCTTGAATGTTGTCCAAAGGTAAACTCTCCAGTGTAGTCTGCCAAATCATTTGCATTTGCAAAAACTTCATCTAGTGAATTTTCTAGAGAATCTATCTCTATATCATAATCACTATTTTGGATTATTTTTGCTATATTTTTTCTGATTGGTTTTTGATCTTCACCGTTAAATAAAATATATGGTTTTCTATTCCCAAATTTTTTTAATTTATCTACAAGTTCCTCAATATATGATCCATCATCTTCATTTGGTGGATATGCCATAATTCCATAGTGGTATAAATTAAATGCTTTAACACTTTCACCACTTGGACTAATCCAATTAAATTCTCTATCTTTAATCAAATGATCAGCTATACCTCTTCTAAAAAAAGCATATTTTAAACCCATTTGATTATATAATAATGGCATTTGTTCACTCATACCAAAGCTATCTGGAAGATAACCTATAGACTGATAGCCTCCTAAATCTGTAGCTTGTTTCATACCAATTTGTAAATTTCTTATCAAACTTTCTCCAGATATGACTAAAGTGTCACTTTGTGTGTACCATGGTCCTGTAATAATTTTACCTTTAGATATAAGTTCTTTAAGTTGATCTTTATTTTCAGATCTATAGCGTAAATAATCTTCGATTATAGATGTCTGACCATCAAGTAAAAATGTGCTGATATCATCATGATTAGATAAGTAATCAATTATTTCGTCAAAATCAATTAGTGAAAAAACCATTGATCTATTATCTGTAAAATACCATTCCTTGTCCCAATGGGTGTGAGCTATTACTTTTATATCAGTCATTCTTGAACCACCAATTTACCTTTTTTAATTTGATTGTTTCTATAA
>QWCQ01000976.1_pt1 | contig 12941 bp, 12 predicted proteins | sample 1972701 | NCBI WGS metagenome assembly QWCQ01 (sample SAMN09866704, study PRJNA288562) | Human gut metagenome isolate pre4_stool, whole genome shotgun sequencing...
TCAACCCTATAAGAGCCTCGTCATACTACTTCTTCATTATACAAAAATAGTGCAAGATAGGAATTACTTCCTTTCTTACACTATTTATGGTACTAAATATCTGTTAGAGATTTACTCCCCGACAGATATTATAGAGCCTTTTATTATTAGTATAAAATCTTAGTTAATCAACATCTGAGAGATTATTGAAAAAGAAAAAAATAAAGGAAGAGAAGAGACCTCTAGATCAGACCTAGGGTCTCTTTTTTATAATTAATAAACATTTCATAGCACAAATCCTTTTCATTCGCAATAAAAAAGAGCAAGCTTTTAATAATGATCCCAAGAGTTAGATTTAAAAACTAACTCTTGGAGGTCAGTTAACCTTGCCTGCTCTCATAATTTATAGAGACTTGTCTAAAAATTCTTTTACTTTTTCTATAAATTCAATGTAATTTACTTTTACGTAATCTTTTTTATTATAACTTGATATTAAATCGCCTGTTATAAATCCATTTTCTATAGTGGCTCTAACAGCTTTCTTTAATTTTACACCAAATTCTTCTAATTCTTTATTTCCATCAAGTTGGCCCCTCTTTTCAATGCCAGACGCCCAAGTAAATATTAGGGCAACTGAGTTTGTTGAAGTGATCTCACCCTCTTGATATCTTCTGTAGTGATCAGTTACTGTTCCATGTGCTGCTTCATATAGATAAGTTCCGTTTCCAATTATCGAAGATTCCATCAGTGATAGTGATCCATAAACTGCAGAAATCATATCACTCATTACATCGCCGTCATAATTTTTTAGAGCCCAAACAATGTTACCCTTTGATTTCATTATTTGTGCTATGGCATTATCGATTAAGTAATAATTGTAAACTAATCCATTCTTTTCGAATTCTTTTCTATATTCTTCAAAAGTTTCGTTAAATATTTCTTTAAAAACAGAATCATAACCTGGAACTACTGTGTCCTTAGTTGAAAAAATTAAATTCATCTTTTTTTCAAGTGCATATTTAAAACACTCATGTGCGAAATATTTTATTGACTCAACTTTGTTATATTGAGTTAAAAATATTGCATCGTAATCCGGTTTATATGAATATTTATTTTCTCCATTAATTGAAACATTTAATTCTTCACCTTTTTTTAGGCTAAAAGATTTTGAAACATAAATATCTCCAAAGGAATGTCTTGCTATTGCTATTGGTTCCTTCCATGTTGGGATTAAAATGTCCAAACAATCAAAGGTAATAGGTTCTCTAAACATTACTCCGTCAAGATATGCTCTTATTGTAGCATTTGGCGATGGATAGATTTTTTTTAGGTCAAATTCCTTTACTCTGTCTTCGTTGGCTGTGATAGTGGCACACTTAACGCCTACTTTGTGTTTTTCTACAGCCTTTGCAGAATCAAGCGTAATCTCGTCATCAGTGTCATTTCTATTTTCCATTGATAAATCATAGTAATCAATATTTAAATCAATGTAAGGTTCAAGTAATTCTTTTTTTATATCTTTCCAGATGACCCTAGTCATCTCATCTCCATCCATTTCAACTATTGGATTTTCCATTTTAATTTTTTCCAAAATATTCACCTCTTGTAAAAATTCTATCAAAACAACCCTTATAAAACTAATATTAAAAAACAAGTGTAGGTATAGAGTATGCCTATATGTATTTTTATTCCTTTGTAAATTTTCCTTCTTCTTCAAATACTACAAGTTATTCCATTTCTATTTTAGGTTGTTATTTTCTTGAAAATATTTTTCTCTTTTTTTATATTTATTAGCTTATTTTGTGGCATAAGTTTCTCAAATCACTTATACTAATATCTAGGATTTAAGTGATTATTTTCTATTAATGCTCTTGAGTCTGGTAAAAATATTTATTTATATAAGGCAAATTTTAAGGAGAATTTAATGAAAAAATTTTGTAAAATCTTTTCTGTCATTTTATTGGCAACAAGTCTTTTGATTCCAAGTTCAGTCTTGGCATCTGGAAGAAATGATAAAATTGATGCTTTAAAAAGTTCTGGTGTTGTGAAGGGCTATCCTGATGGAAGTCTTGGCCTAGACAAGAATATTACTCGGGCAGAAATTGCTGTAGTCCTTTCACAAATAAAGGGCGTAAATGTCAAGGCTAGTGGCAAGCAAGTTTTTAAGGACCTAGACAAAAATCATTGGGCTAGAGCCTATGTTGAAGCTGCCTGCCAAATAAAAAATCCACAAGGCATTCCTGCCATTGCTGGCTATCCCGATGGAAGTTTCAAACCTTCTAATAATATTACCTATGCTGAAATTTTAAAAATTTTAGTTGCTGCTAACAAAGCTGACTTGACAAGTTCTGATGTGGATAAGGCAACATGGCCATCTTCCTGGATAAATTGGGCAAATTCCATGGGAATTATCGGACCAAATAGTGGCATCGGAAATATAAATCCCAATGATTATGCTCCTCGTGGCGATGTGTTTGTCATGATTTTTAATTCTTTATTAAATGATGGCAAATCTTCACAGTTGAATTTCTTGGAAAATTCTAAAAAAAATGCAAAGGAAATAGAATTACCTGGATATATTGGCACAAATGCATCAGAAAACCCTAATCCTAATATAAATACTAATGCAAATAATAATACCGACATTAAGAAAACTGCGAGCAAAAGCAATCTTGAAATAATAAATTCCTTTAACAATGGCGAAAGTTTTAATCATGATAGATTTCATCAAGAATTTTTGGCACTGGTAAATGCAGACCGTCAAAGATTAGGTCTTAATCCTCTAAGCTGGGCTGATGATTTAGATAGAGGATGCATTACTCGTTCTGAAGAGCTGGCAAAATATGGTTCCATTACTGTAGGTGGAAGGAGTCATGTTCGTTTAGATGGACGCGAATGGGAAACGGCTATTGATTATCTAGAGCCGCAGATTAGCACAACTACTATTGGTGAAAATCTTGCTAATCTAGCTTATTCCTATACTGGTGATGATATGATGCCCGAGCTTAATAAAATATTGACTGATGAAAGGGCTATGGCAGAAAAGTTCTATACAAATTGGTGGAATTCTCCAGGTCATCGAGACAATATGATGGATCCCAACTATACTTGTCTAAGTGTTCAAATCAGGGCAAGCAATAATATAAGAAAGGGCGGCCTTGGTAAAAATAGTTACTTCATTGTTGGAACAACTCTTTTTAGAGGAGATTATAGGGATTATGGCAAGAAGAATGACTTTGGCAGCAATAACGACCTTGTAAACTTTGACGGCTATAATGATTTTGGAAACTATAAATAATATATAGAATTTTGATAAAAGTAAACCCCAAAGATTATGTCTATTATAATCTTTGGGGTTCCTTTATTATTTTTCACTTTTTAAAATTTCTCTTACTTTTTCCTTTAGCTCATCTAGGCTGTGGGTCTCATTTTTTATGCAAGTTCTAGCAATTTCGCCACAAATTATGCACTTTCTCTCGGAAAGTCCAAGGCTTGATCTTGATACTTGTCTGAAGTCTCTGTCATAGATGTCGATGTCCAGAAGTCTTCCGCCAAGGCTCTTTTCTTCAAGCCCAATCATTTTTTCTTTTATAAATTTTCCCTCTCCATTCAGGACTGCAAGGTATTCCATTCCAGTTTTTAGGTTTTGATACTCTTCAAATATAATTTTTATTTCATTATCTTCTAAAATTTTTTGAATCTTATTTATATATGCTAAATGGAAAGCCACTGCCTCTTCAAAATTTTTTTCTTCGCCAGGAATATTTAGCATAAAGGATAGGACTGGCAAGTCATATTTTTCCGTTAAGGCTTTTATCTTGTAGTATCTCTTTTCCTTTGCTTCAAGCATTTCTCTCATGGCAATAATTTTAGAGTCTTTCATTTATAATCCTCTGCCCTTCCTCTGATTTTAGTGCCACAATTGTGGCTTCAGGCAAATACTTATAGGCTTCTTCAAAATTTCTTTCTTTTAAAAGTTTTCTAACATGTGATGCAGAAATTACTTGGTCGCCACTTTTTATCCTTGGAATTTCTATAAGCTCTACTCCATATTGTGGCAAGATTTTTTTCATTGTGTCATTGTAATTTTTTGTAACAAGATCCTTGTCCTCGCTGCCAACAAATCTTTTTTTTATGTTTAGGGCTTTGGCAAAGTAGCTGCCAAAAATTTTTGTGTCAAGTTCTGAATAAGCCTTTAAAACTGTCTTTTCGTCCTTGTAAAAATAAGTTGGGAAGGTGTTTTTTGAAATGATGTAGTCGTTGCCCCTGTGAAGAATTACATTGTCAAGCTTAGAGACTTCTTCTGCCACGATTTTATAGCGAAATTCATAGGGAAAAGTTGACCCATCTTCTTCCACCATAAAGACGTGAAGGAGGTCCGTCATCTTCCTGGCAGTCTCAATTAAGTAGAGGTGACCCTTAGTCATGGGATTGGCGTTTATTACTATTGCCCCAGACTCCCTGTCATCTTCCATGCTTTTTAAAATTTTATGAAGTTCTTCTATTTTATTGTCAAGGAGTGCCACATCTTCAGTCTCTTCCACGAGAGAAAAGCCGAAGTCAGAGAAAATTTTTATGTTCTTTGGCTTTGTGAAGATAAAGAGGTGGCTTTCGTCGCTTTCATATTGATAAGCTATTAGCCTCGTTATAATTGCGTTGGTAATTCCCATGCCCTGATAGGTCTCGTCAATGGCAAAGCACTTTAGGACTCTTCCAGCAGCTGAGCCTGTGCCCACAATTTTGTCGCCATCAAAGGCAGCAAGAGTGTAGTCCACATCCTTTTCATAATTAATGTCAAAGTCCTTTAAAAATTTTTCAATATTCTTTTTTTCGAATTTCATCACTTGTCTGTAATCAATCAATGTAATCCTCCAATAGATAAAAATAAAGACTTAAAATTAAAAAGTCGGCGCAGCCACCGGGACTTAAGTTTCTACCTTTAAAGTCTCCATTAATTTTTTCAATCTCCCTCATGCCCTCTGAAGTCATGTAAAGTTTATTTGCTAGGACATACTTGGCACGGTCTTTTAAAAATTCAAGTCCTTCCATGCCGCCCCTCTTAATAATATTTGAGTCCTCAATAAAGGACATGTAATAATAAAGGGTGCCTGTAAGAGCGTAGTCAAAGTTCACTTCTTTTTCAGCCTTCTTCAAAAATTCTAAACCGAGAAGGGCCTTTGCAAAGCCCCCTTCAGCCTCTTCTCTTATGCCCTTGACGCCGTACTTTTTAAAATTTTCTTCCCCATGACTTGTGGCAGATTTTTTATTTAACTCATCAGTAATTCCTCGGTTCAAATAAGAAACTCTTGCAATAATTTTTTCCAAGGAAAAATTTTCTTTTTTCATCTCAATGGCAGTGGCGTAGACCATAAGTCCCAGAGAAAAAATAATTCCCTTGTGGGTGTTGGCACCAGCTGTGGCCCTTTTCATCTTCTCCTCATAAATTACCCCAAATTTTCTGAGCTCCCTATAGTCTTCGCCTGCCGACTTTTCGCCAAGCTCATAGGCAATTTTAAAGTAGTCGTGAAGGACTAAAGCTGAATTTATAAAATCTATGTAATCCATGTCCACATGGGCACCCTGATCTATTAAAGTGACAAGCCCAGGCTTAGGGCTGAGGGACACTTCATAGATGAGTGCATAGGTGGACAGTCTCGCAATAATATCTGAATTTATCATAAAGCCTCCAATTTCATTATAATAAATAAAAAAATTTTCATCTACCCTTTATTTTTGTAGGGTCGACAGCATTATTTTGATAAAATTTTTAAATTATATTTAGTTAAATTTTTATGCCACAAAAAAACCGAGGTCGCCCTCGGTCTTAAATTATTCTTTTTGGATTATTTATGAATATTCTAATTTGTACTTATCAAGTTATAATTTTTCTAAATTTTTATAAAAGATTATTTAATTTCAATCTTTTTATTTTTCTTTTCTTCAGTTTTTTTAGGAATTGTAATTTCTAGAATTCCACCTTCAAGTTTTGCAGACATATTTTCTTCGTCTATATCTTTAAAGAACATCCTTCTCATCATCTTTGATGACTTTCTTTCTCTGTGAATGTAATTTTTTTCCTTGTTTTCTTCATTAACTTCTTCATTTTTTTCAGCTGTAATTGTAAGCTTGCCTTCCTCAAAGTCTATGTCGATTTCATCTTTAGAAAATCCAGGAAGTTCAGCTTCAACTTTGTAGTCCTTGTCTTCGTCAATAACATCAACCTTAAAAGTTGCAGCTCTCATTGCCTTTTGAGGTGTGAAGTCGTCGTTAAAGAAAGAATCTATCATGTCATAAAAATCATCAAATCTTGTATCTCTCAAATTATTTTTTTCATATGGTCTAATACTCATTTAAAAACTCCCCTTTATATTTAAATTATTAGCAGCCGATGAACTCATCTGCTAACTATTTATAGTATAGGACATTGGTCAAAGTATGTCAATAGTATTTTTGACTTTTTTTGACCTTTCTTTAAAAAATTTTTTAACTTTTCTTGCAAAAGAAAAAAGAAGGCTCTCGCCCTCTTTCTCTTTAAGTTAATTTATTTAAAATTGTGTGTCGTTATAATTTGCCTTAAATACATAGAAGTCTTGGTTTAGGGCTGTTATTATTTGCTCTTGATGTGCCTTGTCCTTTGTGTCAATAACTATGCTAACTATCATAGAGTCAATTGTATCTCCAACTACATCTATGTTTTGACCAATTTTAACTATGTTTGCTCCTTCTCTTTCAAGAAGTTTTGTCATGCGAGTCATTTCTCCTGGTTGGTCATTTAATTTGATCTTAAGTTCCATTCTTCTGTTAGTCTTGTAAAGACCCTTTTCTATAACCTTTGAAACTCTTGTTACATCAATGTTGCCGCCAGAAAGTACGCAGCAAACTTTTTTGCCCTTGTGGTTGAATTTCTTATACATGAGGGCTGCTACAGTTGAGGCTGCTGCTCCTTCTGTTATAATTTTATTTTTTTCAAGAAGAGTAAGAATTGCGGATGAAATTTCTCCTTCAGTTACCAATACTATTTCGTCAACATATTCCTTAACTATGTCAAAAGTAAGTTTTCCTGGAGTTTTTACTGCAATACCATCGGCAATTGTTGAGCCGCCCTTTACTGTTAAAATTTTTCCCTCTTTAATTGATTCATACATACTTGGAGATATTTTTGTTTGAACTCCAATGATTTTTATGTTAGGGTTGATGCTCTTTGCTGCAAGGGCTATACCAGAAATAAGTCCGCCGCCGCCAATTGGCACAACTATTATGTCTGTGTCAGGAAGTTTTTCCAAAATTTCAAGTCCAATAGTTCCTTGTCCTGCAATAACTTTTTCATCGTCAAAAGGTGCTATAAAAGTGAAGCCTTCTTCCTTGGAAAGTTTTGCTGCATAAGCTGCCGCGTCATCAAAGGAATCCTTAACAAGTTCTACTTCTGCTCCATAGTTCCTTGTTGCTTGAACCTTGGAAAGTGGTGCGTGATATGGCATACAGATTATAGATCTTATTCCTCTTTCAGTTGCTGATTTTGCAACGCCTTGAGCGTGGTTACCTGCAGAGCAAGCTACAACACCTTTTTCTGCTTCTTCGTCAGTAAGTGTTGCAATTTTGTTATAAGCTCCTCTTAGTTTAAAAGAGCCTGTGTCTTGCAAAACTTCTACTTTTAAGTAAACATCTTCTCCTAGGTTTGGGGCATAAACTACTGGCGTTTCCTTAATGTGACCCTTTAATCTTTCCTTGGCATCATAAATTTCTTTTACATCCATTTTATTCTCCTTCTTTCTTGTGATGGATTATGCTAACAAATTTATCATCTTCTAAAATTTTTCTAACCCTTTTTTCAAAATCCATTCGGCTCATCCAAATGATTCTTTCGCAACCTAGGCACTTCAACTTTATGTCGGCGCCCTTTCTCACTATCTCCCATTTATTTTCGCCACAGGGATGTCCCTTCTTTAGCGTAACGATGTCACCCAAGTTATAGTATAGCATCACTGTCCTCCCTTTGTATCAATTTATTTCTAATAATTGGCATTTTTATTTTTTCTCTTTGCATAGTTTTTAAAATCTCTGCCCTTATTGCATATTCAAGGTCGTATTGGTCGCCCTGCCTTGTGTAGTAGACAAGACTCATCTTGTAGGCGTCCTTGGCATTTTCAGTCACTCCCCAAAGATTTGGTCCCAGGACCATGTCCTCGTGGTCCCTATATTTTTCTAGGGCTTTACTTATTTTCTCACTTACAAAGGATGGGTCGCAAGAATTGTCCACATAAAAATCAATTCTCGTCCTGACATTTGCCCTTTCCTTGTTGGATACAATGGAGATATTGCTGTTGGGAATTATGTGAAGAATCTTACTGAAGTCGCGAATTTTTGTAACCCTAAGGCCCACATCTTCGACTACGCCTTCAATGTCTCCTATCTCAACTAAATCGCCAACAGAATACTGGTCCTCAAAGATAATAAAAAATCCATTGATGAGGTCCTTCACAAGATTTTGGGCGCCAACACCTATTGCCAGTGAAAAAACACCTAGAGTTGCAAGTATGGGCGCAATGGAAATTTCAAAGACGCTCATGATTATTGTTATACCAATAAAAATTAAGACAACTTTTATTATTCTCTTTATTAAATTTGCAACTGTGACAATCCTGTTGTAGGATCCCTTTTCCTTTATCTTTTCCGAATTTAATTGTCTATTAATAAAACCATCTATAATTTGTAAAATTATAAAAATTCCAATAATTATGGCGGCAACTACAACAAACCTCTGCCAAGAGCCCAGTCCACCAAAGGTAGACTGAAGGGCTGCATCAGCTTCATTTGCAACAGCGCTTGTATTTTTCTCTAAATTCACCTTACACCTCTTTATAAGTGGTTTCTATTCTATTTTCATCTTCTCTCACTGTATTTGAATTGACAACGGAATAAAGATTTAGCTCGCCATTTCTAAGGGCGCCAATTAAAAGTCCGTTGATTTTTATTTTGTCAAGAGAGTAGCCAAGTCTCGTGTAAAACTCTCCACGATTTCCTATCTCTCCACCAACATCGCTAGGTCCATAGACATAAATTGAGCCAGAGACATTTTCCATTTTGTTGACATTGGCTGCAATTATTTTTTTCTCGCCAGGCTTTAGGGCATAATCATACTTGGTGATAATGCCTGAGTGAAGGAGATAAGTGTCCCTGCCTTCCACTAAAACATCGGAGACATTGGGGATCTTCCCTTCATACTTTTTGCCTGCGTCCATAAACCTATAAATCGCCTTGTCTGTAAGGGCGAGGACAGACCTCTTGTCCTTTTTCACAAAAAATACTATCTCGTGATTTAGGACCTGGCTCTTTTTATTTCCCTTGTGGAGAGAATAAAGAAGAGAAGAGTAGCCACTGGCGTCATTTTTTATCTCTGCAACAGAAAGATTTTTTGAATCTAAAATATCGTGAGTTAAAATTTGATTTCCCGTCCTGTAAATTTCTGTGAGAGTGGAGTCGTTGCCCATTAAGTATAAAATTTCATTATTCTCATCAACTACATGAAAGATAATATTTGCATTTTCGTAGGAAATGTTAAAGACCTCTCCCTTTACATCAGTGGTGGAAAGGAGCTCGCCCATTTCAGAATACATGTGGACCTTGCCCAAGTCCTTTTCATACAAAAAGGCGTAATTGTTGGCAAAAAAGGCCTCAATATTTTCGTCTTCTCTCTGAATCTTTTTAATAATGTTGCCGTCTCTATCTGTTATGTATAAAACAGGATCAGCCCACAAAAAAACTGACTTAGATGAAATGGAAAAGTCCTCTATGGGCTCATTGACACTTACACCCTTAAGCCTAACAATGGTTCTGTCCTTGGAAAAATTTTTGTGGTTAAAATATATAAATCCAAAAAATATTAATAATAAAACTAAAATAATTGTGTGATTTTTCTTTAATTTCAAAATATCACTCCCGACTTAATTATAACATTTATAAAATTATTTTTACATTTTTTTGCAATTAAAAAGAGATGCCTTAAACATCTCTTAATCCTTTATTTTTTATTTAAGACCACTGCGCCAAGTAGGACAAAAATTAGTCCAAGTATTATATATATAGTGAGCTCTTCGCCGAGGAAAAGGACAGATAAAATCGTTCCGAAAATCGGAATAAATAATTTGTAAATCCCAAACTCACTAGCGCTGTGGGCCTGTAGGACTGATGTCCAGATTGTAAAGCTAGTTGCTGAGATAAAAGCGCCGTAAGAAAGCATGAGAAAAAGCTTAAGGTCAAAATTCACAAGGGATGTGTGAGTCAAGACACCAATTATTATAAGTGGAGTCGCTCCAAGGAGAAATTGTGTCCCCGTCATCAAAAAGGAATTTTGGTCTCTTCCATATTTTCTTATTAAAACTGATGCAAGGGCGTTAAGTGTTGTGGCGATTAAAATAAATCCTTCACCTGTAAGCTTAAAGTGAAAGCTCCCTCTATCCTTTAGGTTAATTATTAATAAGCCAATAGAGCCGATAATTAGGGCTGCAAGCTTTCTTCCTGTAAGTTTTTCGTCGGCAATTAAAATTACAGAAATTATTACAGTTATAAAGGCATTGGATGCCTGGATGACTGCCGCGAGAGAACCTAGGGTATTGGAAAGACCGATGTAGTAGGTGCTGTACTGGAGTGTGGTCTGTATTAGCGCCAAAATTATTATGAATTTGAAATTTATTTTGTCCCTCTCAACTTTTTCCTTGTTGAAAAGAAAAAAGTATATATAGGTCAAGAGTCCCGCCATAAAAAATCTAATTCCTGCAATAAAAATTTTTCCACCAGGATCATCGGGGAGGATGCCTGCGTGAAGGTAGGTCAGCTTTATGAGGGGAATGGCTGAACCCCAAAGGAGCATAGCCATAAGAGAAAAAATTATCGCCCATCTTTTTTCTTTAATTAAGTTCATCTTTACCTCTCAGTTTTTCCTAAATAAAAAAGGAGGTCGCCCTCCCTTTTATTTTTTATTTTAAAATTCTTCTATCTTTCTCTTAATATTTTCTGCTGTGAAGCCAAATCTTTCAAAGACTTCTGATCCCTTGCCGCTTGCGCCAAAGGTATCTATGGAAATTGCCATGCCCTTTGTGCCAATGTACTTGTGCCAGCCAAAGGATGAAAGTGCTTCAAGAGAAATTCTCTTTTCTATTTTTGAAGGAAGGATTTTTTCCTTGTAATCAGAAGATTGCCCATCAAAAAGTTCCATAGAAGGCATTGAAACCACACGCACTCCCTTAAGTCCTTCTGCTGCTTCTAAGGCAAGAGAAACTTCAGAGCCTGTTGCAATTACAATTTTTTCTAGGTCGCCCTCTTCTTCTTTAATTATATAGGCGCCCTTCATAATATCCCTTGATGAATTTTCAAGTTGTGGCAAGTTTTGTCTTGAAAGGGCAAGAACAACAGGTGTGTTCTTAGAATTGAAGGCAAGGTTAAGTGCCGCTGCAGTCTCTCTTCCATCAGCTGGTCTCAAAACAATAATGCCAGGAATTGATCTTAGCATAGCCAAGTGCTCAATTGGTTCATGAGTTGGACCGTCTTCGCCAACTCCAATGGAGTCGTGAGTGAAGATGTAGACATTAGGCAAGTTCATTAGGGCAGCAAGTCTAATTGTTGGCTTTAAGTAATCGCTAAATACTAAAAATGTTGCCGCATAAGTTTTTAGTCCGCCGTGAAGGAGGATTCCATTAGTAATGGCTCCCATGGCATTTTCACGAACGCCAAAAGTTAGGTTTCTGCCAGATCTATTTTCTGCTGAAAAATATTCTTCGCCCTTTAACATAGTCTTATTTGATGGACCTAGGTCAGCAGAGCCGCCAAAGATGTGGATGTTGTCTTTTGCAATTTTATTTAAAACTTCTCCAGAAACGCTACGAGTTGCCATGTCCTTTTCAAAAGAATCGTAATAAGAATCTTCAAATAATTCCTTTTTCTCTGGATTAAAGGCTGCCTTGTAGTCCTCATATTCCTTTGGATATTTTTTAGCATATTCTTCTTCAATTTTTTTCTTTTCAGTAGCTTTTCTTGTATTTTCTTCAACAATTTTTTTGAAGTGGTCTCTCACATCATCTGCCACATAAAAATCTTGGTCAGGAAGTCCAAAAAATTCACGAGTTGACTTTCTATTTTCTGCTCCAAGAGGTTCGCCGTGAGCCTTTGCAGTGTCTTCTCTAGGTGAGCCGTAGCCAATCTTAGTCTTTACTTCAATTAGTGCAGGTCTATCTGATTTTTTTGCCTCTTCAATTTTTTCATTTATTTCATCTAAATTATTTCCATCTTCTACAAGGAAAGTATCCCAGCCAAGAGCTTGGTATCTCTTGCGAACATCTTCTGAGAAGGCAAGGTCAGTTGAGCCTTCAATAGAAATTTTATTTGAATCGTAAAGGACAATTAATTTACTTAATTTTAATGTGCCTGCAAGGGAAGATGCTTCGTTAGAAATTCCTTCCATTAAACATCCATCGCCAACTAGGGCATAAGTATAGTGGTCTACAAGTTTTAAATCATCTTTGTTATAAAGGGCTGCAAGTTTTTCTTCTGCAATAGCCATACCAACTGCCATGGAAACTCCTTGACCAAGGGGACCAGTAGTTGCTTCAACACCTACTGTGTGACCATACTCAGGATGACCTGGAGTCTTTGAGTCAAGTTGTCTAAAGTTTTTTAAATCATCAAGGCTTAGACCATAATCAAACAAATAGAAAAGTGAATATAAAAGAGCAGACCCATGTCCTGCAGACAAGATAAATCTGTCCCTATTTCCCCAATCTAAGTCCTTAGAATCTCTCACTAAATGATTTTTAAAAAGTGCGTAAGCCATTGGGGCAGCGCCTAGTGGAAGACCAGGGTGACCTGAGTTTGCACTTTCAATTTGATCCACTGACAGCATTCTTATAGTATTAACTGCTTTATTTTCGATATTCAAAATTCCACTCCTCACTCAACTGAATTTTTATCTC
>QWCQ01000977.1_pt1 | contig 12936 bp, 9 predicted proteins | sample 1972701 | NCBI WGS metagenome assembly QWCQ01 (sample SAMN09866704, study PRJNA288562) | Human gut metagenome isolate pre4_stool, whole genome shotgun sequencing...
ATTTCAATCCACGCACCCGCGAGGGGTGCGACATTGCCCACGTCGATGATAAACTTGTTGCCTTCGATTTCAATCCACGCACCCGCGAGGGGTGCGACCCCGTGTGGGCGATAAGGACATCATCAGCCCACAAATTTCAATCCACGCACCCGCGAGGGGTGCGACGTTGGCCGGCCGTGATCTTTACATCGTGGAAAGTATTTCAATCCACGCACCCGCGAGGGGTGCGACTGAGCGTGTACATTGCCGCCGTTGATCAAAGGATATTTCAATCCACGCACCCGCGAGGGGTGCGACCTACGTGCTGCAGCCTGTCGTCGGCGATGCTACACATTTCAATCCACGCACCCGCGAGGGGTGCGACTTATCCGCACCGAGCGTACATTGCAGGAGATCAAGATTTCAATCCACGCACCCGCGAGGGGTGCGACTCCAGTTAGCTGGAGCGATCTTAATGACGTTATCGCATTTCAATCCACGCACCCGCGAGGGGTGCGACGATGCCTCGCCCTTCTCTGCCTCCGCATTACTTGATTTCAATCCACGCACCCGCGAGGGGTGCGACGGCTATTTCTAGCTGTTTCTTTGCCCGACGCTCTATTTCAATCCACGCACCCGCGAGGGGTGCGACGGGGAAGCTCGTTGTCAGGGCCGAGGCCCTGCGGATTATTTCAATCCACGCACCCGCGAGGGGTGCGACGTAGAGATCACCGACGCGGACGTGGCGCGAATCATCATTTCAATCCACGCACCCGCGAGGGGTGCGACTTGGCGACCATTTGCGTCGCCGAAGCCATGCTAAATTTCAATCCACGCACCCGCGAGGGGTGCGACTGGGAGATGATAAAACTTTAGATACTTCTTCAGTAATTTCAATCCACGCACCCGCGAGGGGTGCGACCACAATCGCCGACGACCTGGACGACGAAACAATCATTTCAATCCACGCACCCGCGAGGGGTGCGACCGGGCGCGGGCGCGGTAGCTGTGGACACATTTTGATTTCAATCCACGCACCCGCGAGGGGTGCGACAAGGTTCGACGACTCAAAGATGATTCGGTTCCCATTTCAATCCACGCACCCGCGAGGGGTGCGACAAATAGCTATGTGTATGGCATTGGAGGTGCATTTATTTCAATCCACGCACCCGCGAGGGGTGCGACAGTGATCCGCGGACCTCCCACATCGTGCCCGTGGATTTCAATCCACGCACCCGCGAGGGGTGCGACAAGGCGCTGGGGGCCAAGCTATGACACGGCCCCATGCATTTCAATCCACGCACCCGCGAGGGGTGCGACCGCCATACTGAGGGAAGACGTGGAAGACTTCGTGCATTTCAATCCACGCACCCGCGAGGGGTGCGACTGAACGGCATAAAAACAGCCGTGCAAACGGGCTGATTTCAATCCACGCACCCGCGAGGGGTGCGACCTGTCCCGGCTCCCCTCGACGCTGTGCTCCGTCTATTTCAATCCACGCACCCGCGAGGGGTGCGACGTCATAAAACCGATGTGCATGGTCGCACGAAGGGCATTTCAATCCACGCACCCGCGAGGGGTGCGACGTACATCGCCGCGTCTCGCCTCCGACATAGGAATTTATTTCAATCCACGCACCCGCGAGGGGTGCGACTTGTATTTTGGGACGACCATATCTCGGAGTTTGGATTTCAATCCACGCACCCGCGAGGGGTGCGACGACAGGCCTTACCGAGGCACTATCCGCCGTATGGATTTCAATCCACGCACCCGCGAGGGGTGCGACCCACTTGCGGGGTCACGATGGCCACGTCTACGCCCAGATTTCAATCCACGCACCCGCGAGGGGTGCGACGTACACAAGGGCATGCAAATGTTAGGTCTTAGAGTCATTTCAATCCACGCACCCGCGAGGGGTGCGACTGTATTTTTAAGCCTTTCTCGGGCTTTTTTCATACAGCTAAGTCATTTTTTAGCGTTTTGTCGCTTTTTTGTGTGCTTTTTTGTGAGACGGTCTCGGCGCTTTTCTGTTCAGCCCGACCTCTCAAAGCATCAGTAAATCCGATTCCGGGTTGTAGCTCTCGTCCAGTCCCATGGTCTCGATTCGGCGCTCCCAATTTTTTCCCAGATTGTAGATTCGTATGGAATCTTTCTTTGGATCGATTATACCATGTAATTTGGATTTAATGGTCACCAGAGTTGCGGGATCGACATTGAGCTCGAAGACGGAGTTTTGCACCCTTTGACCGTAATCCGTGCAAACTTTTGCCACTTGCCTCAGGCGCTTTCGGCCTTGAGGCGTCACGGCCTCCACGTCGTAGGTGAGTAGTATTTGCATTTATCCTCCCATCATAAACGGCGGATAGGCCTCGATGTCTTCGCGCAAGTAGGCATTCAATAGCTGTGCTTGCACATGGGGCAAGAGGCCCAGCTTGATTTTTTCTTCTGTAAAGGGATGGATGATTTCTTCCTGCGCGCGTTTGTTCCACTGATTGAGGGCGATTTCTCGACCTTTGTCGTTTAGTAGGCAAGCGCCGTTTTCTTTCACTTCGAAGTGGCGCTTGTCGATGCGGTTCAAATTCACCAAAGAGAGGCAGAATTTATCCACGACGAAGGCGCGCATTTCTTCGATCATGTCCAGTGCCATGCTTGCCCGCCCCGGCCGATCGGTGTGGAAGAGCCCGGCGTAGGCATCGATGCCGACACCTTCTAAAGCCGCCGCGGTTTCGTTGGCGAGGATAGCGTAGAAAAAGGAGAGCAGGGCGTTAAACCGATCCATGGGCGGCCGCTTGCTCCGCTCGATGAAGTAAAAATCTTCTCTCTGTTTCACGATGAGCTCGTCCAGCACGGAAAAGTAGAGGCGGGCAATAACCCCTTCCATGCCCCGCAGGCTGTCTTTATCTTTACAGGCTTTAGTCTCCGCCATCCACGTCTTCATGGCGTCGATGGCTTCTTGCACCCGCTCGCAGTCCAGGGTTTCTTTGTGATCCAGCCGGCCTCGGATCAATACTTTTCGCGAATTGTAGGCTTTGGCGTAGATCATGTTTCTCGCCACGTCGAGGGAGGCCTCGGATTCAGCCAGGCGGTACTGTTTCTTTCGGGTGTAGATGTTGCCATAGGAAGCGCCTACGACCCGGCCGCAGTATTTGCCGTAAGGGGTAAAGAAGGTGATGGGCACATGCTCTTCCATGCATAGTTTCATTAAGTCCGGGCTAACGCCCATGTAATTGAAGCAGACGATTTGCCGCAGGATATGAATGGGAAAACGGCCCATGCGTTTCCCCTCAAGGGTCACCACCACATTGAGTCCTTCTTTGCGCAGGTAGTAGTCCGGGTTGGTGACGTATAAGACGTTCAGGAGTTTTTTCATAGTTCCGCCTCGTAAATATAACGTTGGACGTTTTTTGCTTTTTTGGTGAGCCGCGGACGACAGGCGTCATACAGGGAGCATTGAGTGCAGTTTTTAAAGAATTCCGCTTTGGGTATTTCCTGCTTATCATAATACTCGTGCATGGCGCGAGCCGTTTCGACGACAAGCTGGCGCAGTTCCGGAGTAAAGTCTACTTTCTCTCGGGAATCCGTTTCGTGGTAGTAGATGTAGCCGCACGGCATGGTTACATCCCATATTTCTTCGACGCAGATGGCCTGGGCCATGAGCTGGGCCTCGTCATAGTCGCCTTTTTTCTTTTTCCCCCGCTTGTATTCCACAATGGTGGGCATCCATTTTCCTTCGCGCCCTTTTAAATCAATGCCTACTTCTCCCCGGCGAAATTCGATGGCATCGAGGCGACCGGAAAGTCCCAGTGTTTTGGAGCTGACGTCCATGGCGCGGGAGATGATCAGGTCCTTTCGTTTTTCTTTGATGAAAGGTTGATCAACTTTCTCGTGAATCAGCTGCCCTTCCGCCGTGTAGCTGTTTTCGCTCCACACCTGCTCCACGTGGATCAAAGCCCACTGACGCTTGCAGAATAAAAAGTGCTGAATGCCGCTCAACATGAGAAAGTCGTCTTCTCGATACATTTTAGAGCCCCGTGAAATGTTCGACGCTTAATCCTTCTTCTTCAAATGCTTTTAATTTTTCTTCGTCCAATCGGAAGTTGTAATCTTCATAGCGAGGCTTCATGGTGCCTGTACTCAATTCGTCGTGCAGAAGCAGGTCTTTGATCTTTCCGCTGGATACATCGCCGACTTTCGACGAATGATTGAACCAGTAAATGTCTTTTACTTCCATGGAGCCGTCCGGCCGGGCCGCGGAAACGTCATTGACGAAGAGGGTTCGAATGCATTTTTTTAGGACGTTCAAGTCTTCTTCGTCGAATCCGGTCTTGTCGGCCAAATAGCAATTCACGCTGCCGTTGACCACGTACACGCCCCAATCCACATAGTGCTTGCTTCCCATAGTGTCGGCGCTTCGGGTTTTTCCCGGGCCCGGGTCCATGCCGCTGACGCTCTTGGTGATCTGCATGGTGGTCGTTTCGATGGGATCCACGGATTTTCCGATGGAGATGCTGACGGGGCCGCGAATACCCAAGGCGCGCTTTTGATAGGTGAAGACTTGGCCGAAGGCGCGAATATCCATCCACTTTTCGTTGGCCTGCTCGGCAACTTCTTCGTCGGAGGCTTCTTTCTTGAAGTTGGCCTCAAAGCGCTTTTGTAGTGATGTGAATCCGTCGTCGCACCGTTCCGCCGCTTTCACGAAGATGGCATGATCCATGTCCTGCATGCGGTTTCTGATTTTTCGCTTCAGGCATACGTCACTGATTTCGCCGTAGCCCCTGCCGTCGATGCGAGGCATGTTTCCCGTCAAGGGGTCGCCGTTGGGATTGGCTCCTTCCACTTCGATGGTAAAGATAAAGTCGACTTTATGGTTAATCATGATCTACCTCCTCGGTTTCTTTTGCGTCTTTGTTTTTCCCGGAATAAAAAGCTTGTCTTTGGGCCTCGTAACCGAAAATGAATCCGTAGTCCAAGGGCCGATTGACTTCCACTGAATCCATATCGTAGCTTTCATGGAGCATATTGGTGGCTTCTTGAATCTCGCGCGTCGCGTTAAAATACGCGCTCCGTTTTAGTGCTTCATCGCTTGCGTTCAGTTTTCGCTCATAGGGTTTCAGCAACGTCCTTAAGCGCAACATCATGGTCGCCGGGTGATTGGTGTAGCTGGTCCACATTTTTTCGGCGTTGGTGCTTCGCTCGTCCCCTTTACTGAAGGTGCTTCGCTCCAGATACTCGAATGAAGCCAGCAGGCGACCGAATAAGTAGGACCGATCGGTGTTTTCTCGGTTTAGCATAGGGTCTTTAATCCCTCCCTTATCTTTTAACACGGCCAAGGCGCAAAACAGCACTTCCATCCACGTCTTGTCGTAGTTTTGTCGATGACGAATGTTCAAGGCCAGGGCCTTTTCGAAATTTCGGGGCACGGCGCACCCTTCCACAAGGGCGGTTACAATGTTTTGGTACTGATTTTTCAGAAAATCATTTTTTGCTATTTCTAACATTCCGTCCCGCTCCACGCCGTAGGCGGCCAGAACCATACGCCTCGGGCTCGGCGTAAACTCTTTGTCCCGATTTTCATTGCTGAAGCCCCACCAGTGGTATTTCTCTTGCCAAGCCACCAGATTTTCTTTTAAGCGGGATGCACTCAAAGACCGAAAATACTTGGCGGCCACCCGTCCGTTGCTGATCTTGTCGAAGATGGCGATGTAATAGGTGGCATCGTCGGAAAACATGCGCTTGCCACTGGTAAAGGACTTGACGATGTCTTCCGTCATTTCATCGGCGATCATGGATGCATCCGACTTTTCCTGCTTCAAGGCCAGAAGTCGGTTTTTCACGGAAGAGGCCACTTCCGTGGATTTCGTCGGATTAAATTCCGCCGCATTGGAAAGGTCGTCGGAAAACCAACTCACCATATTGGCCTGCTCGCCGAGCCAGCGCCGCGTTCCTTGTCCCGATAGTAAGTACTTGGCCATGAGATGAATCTTTTGACTCGTCTCCATGCCTATTTTTATGCTCTGATCCGCCGTCGTAAATCGGCCGCGGTAATTCTCGTCATTGGCGGTAATTTGCGACACCAGGCGGGCCGTCCCCATAAGGGGCTGATGTTTGATGCAGAGGTAATCCTCCTTGCCGCTTAAATTGCAAATGATCTTTTCCTTTGACGGATCTTGGGCGTTTTGATATTCCACATAGTCTTTGTAGCGTCCTTGCAGTGCTGCATTTTCACTTACAGAGACATTTTTCATGCCCTCGTAATTTTCGATGGAGAAAGTGAAGAAAACTTTCTCGAAGTCGATGGACGCTGCGCTCTTTTTTGCTTTTTCCTCTTCGCCTTCTTCGGAATCCTTTAGCCTTTTCTTTACAGCATCAAGCATGCCCGGTTTTTTCAAAAAATCTCGAATGATTTTCACGTAATCGTTGGCGTCGTAGGCCAACCAGTTTTCCATTTGTTCCATATAGGCGGCGCTTCGCTTTTCACCGTCTTGAATGACATAAGATGCGGAATCCACCAACGGGTGGGGCGCCACACCGCTGCTCCTCGCAACGGAATCTTCCGTGACGGGAAACTGAACCGTCTCTCCTTCGGGAAGGACGCGGGCTTCCAATAGGACGCTTTCTTTGCTCAAGAGAAGCTCGATGATATTCTTGCCGTTGGATTTCATCGAATTGTAGTACATCGACAACAAGATATTGCCAAAGTGATCGGGCTTTCCCACCATGTCGTGTTCTAAGGCGTAATCATAGGAATCCAGTAAGGCTGTCAATAAACTCATGTCTCACCCCCTTTAATAGTCTTCCAGTTCTTCGTCTACAGACTTTGTCTGTGTCGGCACGTTGAAATCGTAATTGCGGACATCCCTCAAGATGCCCTTGCCTTCGAGGGCATTGTAATCGATCCGGCCATTTTTCATATTAATGGGCGCATAAATAGCTTGAAGCATGCCGCCCGGTTCCGTAGGATAGATAAATTCGTTAAACATGAGCCCGAAGCCCAAGGCCTTGTCGTCGTAGTAACCCGGGTCGTTCTCGTATTGCTCTTCTGTCAGCTCCTCAATGTAGCCGGCGCACTCGCTTGTGCCGAGAAAGATCGGTCGTCTGCCGCCTCGCTTTAAGGAGCGGGCTGTAATGGCTTCGTGTTTGTTGAAGTTGCGATCGCCTTTTAAGTCGTCTCGCGCGTCGTTCCATTCGAAGTGGAATTTGATGTAATAACACACGTCCAGTAAAAAGGTGTTGGCGCTAAGGTCGGCTTTACCATTTTTAAGTAAGAGCCGCGTGCCCTGGGTGTAGGACTCGATCTTGTGCATGACACGTACCTCGTCCACCACGTTTTTTAAGACGGGCTTAAAGTAGTTGGCGTCGACGATGCCGCGAAGCATTTCCCGAGTCGGGATGTCGTACGAAAGTTTTTCGCCCCCACTCTTGCTTTCAGGGGATGTGATCAATGCTCGATCGCCATAGATTTTCGCGTAGAAATACCTTGATTGATTCATCGGTTCACCTCCTTTCATATTCACATTACCTTGTAATATTATTCTCGTCAAGTGTAATTGCTAAAATTTGATCTTCTGGTATAATAATCAAATCAGCTTCATGGCTGCGGATTGAAATACATTTCTTTGAAAGAGGGCCGTTACGGCCTTTTTTTATTTACATCATAATTCCCCCCTCATAATCCAAATTTAACCCAAAATCCTTGTCGTAAAATTCCTTGGGTAGTACCTGCACCATTCCATCTAAAATCGACTCACAAACATTCGTCGCTTTTTTCGGCAAAGGCACGGTGTGGCGCGAGAGGCCGCGAATCATTTGCCGCGCCTCTTTTAAAGCCTTCGGATCGAAGCGCGCGGAACCAAGCTCCATGTCCCGCAGGCGATTGACGGCCGCCTCCGTTTCCTCACATAAGACCACGGCCACGTCTTGTGCGTCGTCGATGAGTTCAAATGCCTCGTAGGCCTCTTTGAAAGACTGAAAGAAATTGACGACCCTGCCGTCTTCCAAAAGGATGCCGCCATCCAACGAAGCCGCACCGGGGGAGGATTTCAGCAAAATGTCTTTCTTCGTCGGATTCTTCGAAAGCAAATCAAAAACGGGAGATAGGGCGTCTTTTTTTAAATTGGCGTAGAGTTTTTCGAAATAGGGAGAAATGAATTCCTCGATGGCGATTTCCCCTTCTTCATTTCTTAAAATCAAGCCACCGGCGAGCTTCCTTTCGCCCATGCCCTTCAGCGGCGCGATGTTTTCTTCCCGCCGATCCATATTCACCACATAGGTGTAGGCCTCTTTGCGTTTGCCCTCTCGATTGCAGCGACCCCTTGCCTGCACGATGGAGTCGATACCGGTGAGGGAGCGAACCACCATGGCGAAGTCCGCGTCCACGCCCGCCTCGATGAGCTGCGTGCTCACGACGCATATGGGATCGTCCGTCACCAGCCTCGTCTTGATCTCGTCGATTCGCGCCAGGCGATCCGCCGCCGTTAAATTCGTGGTGAGGTAATACAGATCCTTCGCATCCATGGAGTCCGCCAAGCGATCGTAAAGGCCGCGCACCGCCGCCTTCGTGTTTAGAATCACCAGCCGCGATTTTTCTTCTTTTGAAAGGACGAATGCCGCCACATCGTCGAGGGATTGCTCTTCGTCGATTTTTCCCAAAAGCGCCACCTTCGCCCGTTCAAAACTTTTCTTGTCTTCTTCGGCCACCGCGACCAACGCGGTGTTTTTTTGATTCTTATCGCCATAATCCAAGCGATGCTTCAGGCTCAAAGAACCATAGGCGGGCTGAGTCGCCGTAGACAAAACCACGGTGGTGTTCATGACCGTCTTCATAAAATTCATGGCCAGGTTCATCATGTAGAGCACATCCGTGGGCAAAGATTGCAGTTCATCTAAAACCACCACACCGTTGACAAAGGATTTAAAACGGGTGAGATTGGCGGACTTTCCTTTAAACAGGGTGTTGAAAAATTGCACCATGGTGGTAAGCACCACAGGCGATGTCCAATCGCCCAGTAAAAATTGGCGCTGCACCGCCGCCACGGAATCCTGTTTTTCATCTTCCGCACCGCGAGACGTTTCATCTTCCTCATCTTCCACCACATTGGAGTGATGTTCCAAGACCTGATCCTTGTGGCCCAAGGTCTTTTTCATGGTTTCGGCATTTTGTTCCAGTACGGAAAGATAGGAGGTGATGTAGAAGAAACGCCGCTTTTCTCGATACTTCATTTGGTTCACGCCGTAGCGCAGAGAGAGCAGGGTCTTTCCCGCCCCGGTAGGCAGATCCAAAGTATAGATCCCACAGTCGTCGGCTTTGGAGCGGGCCAGTACGGCATCGGCAATGGCCGCTCGGCCCCGCGCGATACCATCTTTCGGCGGACCGTAGGCGGCGTAGGCAGCCAGGATGCGCGCCTCGAAATCCTCTACTAATGCTCGAAGGGCCGCCTCGTCCTCCTCTTCGATGACGGTGTCGTAGGAATTGATCGTGTCTTTTATATCGGCGGATTTTAACATGCTCACCACCAGGCGCGCCAACATTCCCCGATAAAAACACATGGCTTCGTCCACATTGCCGCTACTCCGTTCAGCCAAAACCTTTAATTTTTCTACCACACTTATGTACTCGTGAAAGCCTTCCGCAAAAAGCTTTTTCAGATCGATGCCTTCCCTTTTCCAATGGGCTTGAAAAGCATTCGTGTCCTTTTCAAATTCCGGCGACAGCTTTTCCCTTTCTGCTCGCTCGAAAGAGGTGTAGACATAACGATTCTCTCGATTTTTCCGCACCATATCGTAAGGTCCGTGATGGGACATGATGGCATAGGACATAAGATGGACGTAGTCGTTAAGGAAAATAAGTACATGGATGTCCTCATTGATTTTTTTGACGATCGGCGCAAATGCTTCGTCCACATTTCCGCCTTCAATGCCGCCATACACCTCATCTAAAAAACAAAATGTAAGAAGACCACCGTAGGTGGAATGGTCCACGTGATCCTTTGAATTGGTTCTGATTTTCTTCTGAAAGCTCGATTTTGCTTTTCCGCAATCATGAAGTAAGCCCACGTAAAAAAGCATGCTTTCCATGGCCACCTCTTTTCCCATGCGGCCGCACTGCGCTGCCGTGTGGTACAGATGGTCGTGGAGAGTTTGTTTTCTCGATGTATCTTTTTGATCGATGTGGGCATACAGGTCGTCGAACATAAAAGCCTCCTTTATTATTGTATTTAATATATACACAGAAAAAAGATGCGCAAACATATATTCTTTTATTTTTCGACGATTTTCTCTTCAATTCATAACTGTATTCTGCCATTAAAAAACCCCCAAAGGTCGGATGTCTCAGTCCAACTTTTAGGGGTCAGTACACCTGGGTTTTTTATATAAGCGAGCTGATTACTCTTCTTCGCTCATATTTTCGTTACCCATATTTTCGTTGCCCGTATTTGCTTCGCTCGTATCTTCGTCGCCCAAACCTTCGTCCATAAGACCTGCGAAATCGCCGAGGCCGGCCATTTCCATCATAATCTGTTCGGGATCGGCAACTTTCCAGCTGTCGCCTTCTTTCTTCATGGCGATTTCCACATCTTTCGTCTTATCTTCCATCTTCGATACGTCGATGCCGGCCATGATTTCTTCTTCCGACTTGCCTGCCAGCATGTCGTCCATGGATTGGGACAAGATGCTCATCATGTTTTTCGACGTAATGGCATAGACCAATTTGCCTTCTTCGGCGCCGTCTTTGATTTCGCCGGATTTAAATTCAAACTTGGCGCTCTTCATAATGTCTACGAACATCTTGTTCTCCGGCTTGTCCAGATCCTTCATAAATTCGTCGTCGTTTAAGCCCTCTTTGTCCTTTTCCAAGACGTATTTTTCCACATCATCGACTTTCAAGTCTCTGATGGCGGTCATAAAACCTTCTGCAGCTTCCTTCGCCAGTTCCGTGTCGGATTTTTTGTTGCAGGCGGGAAGGGCCACGAGAAGCATCAGTGCCATGGCGATCCACAGTAATTTCTTTTTCATATACGGCCTCCTTCTTTTTGTGCAAGGGAATTTTTCTTATCTATAAATTACCACGTCCCCTCGCTCGAAACATCGCCCAAAGGTGTGAGACGGCCGATTTTTTTTTTACAAATTTGCACAAAAAAAAGAGCGCGGTTTCACCCGCACCCTTTTAATTCAATAAAATTTACGCTTTGGCCAAGTCTTGTTGCTTGCTGCCTTCCTTCGAAACGATGTAGCCGTAAATCAATGCGGCGACGACGCCGATAACATTTGCGGCCATGTAGGGCAGGCGGAAGCCGATCTTGGCGCCGAAAATGTAGGCCATAATGATGTAGACATAGAACATACCCGGAATCAGGGAGACCAAGTAAGCTCTGCCGTGGCGTTTTAGGTAGATGGCGATCATGGCAAAGGCAAAGACTGCGATGGTTTGATTTGCCCATGCGAAGTATTGCCATAAGACATTGAAGCCATTGGGGCTTAATTTCGCGAAAATCAGGATAACGAGTACGCCGGCGAAAATGGCCAAGGAAAGGCTCAGGCGATTCTTCATATCTTTTTGCGAAATATTCAAGTGATCGGCGATCATCAAACGGGCGGAGCGAAGCGCCGTATCCCCGGAAGTGATGGGAAGCACGATGATGCCGATGACGGCGATTAAACCGCCGACGGTACCCAGCATGTCGTTGGCCACGAGGCCGATGACGGCAGGTTTACCGATTAAACCGGCGTCGATGCCCTTGTTGTAAATACCCATGGCGGCAGCGGCCCAGATCATGGCGATGAAGCCTTCCAAAATCATCATGTCGTAGAAGACGAAGCGGCCTTCTTTTTCACTCTTTACGGAGCGGCCGATCAAAGTCGCTTGGGTGGAGTGGAAGCCCGATACGATACCGCAGGCGACGGTAACGAAGAAGACGGGCAGAAGGTGGATGCCGTCGGGGTGAACACCGGCGATGTTGTTCATGGTCAGATTATCCAGGGGATAGCCCTTAATAAAGAGACCGAAGAAAATACCGATGGCGGAAAGCAATAAGATGCCGCCGAAAATCGGGTAGACGCGGCCGATAATCTTGTCGATGGGAAACAGCGTCGCAATAATGTAGTAGGCGAAAATGCAGGCATAAACGATCCATACCACAGGATTCGATGCAATGGCTTCTTGATGGAGTACATTGGCGACGATTAAGTCCCCGGGGGTGTAAATAAATACGGCACCGACCAATACCATCAGCAGAATGACGAACACATTGTACACGGAGTACACCTTGCCGCCTAAATTGCGCTTAATCAACGCCGGCATTTGCGCCCCGTCGGAGCGCAGGGAAATCATCCCGCTCATGTAATCGTGTACGGCACCGCCCAGTACGCAGCCGATGGGAATTAAAATAAATGCGATGGGTCCAAATAAAATCCCTTGGATCGGTCCTAAAATCGGGCCCGTACCGGCAATGTTCAACAACTCGATTAACGCGTTTTTCTTTTTGTCCATGGGGACGTAATCCACGCCGTCTTGGCTCTTAATGGCCGGCGTTTCTCTGTCGTCCGGTTGGAACACTTTCTCAGTAAAGCGGCCATAGGCGAACCCGCCGACGAGCAAAATCGCGAGGCCGATGAGAAATGTAGTCATAAATACCTCCTAAAATGAATTTCTAAATAAAAGCTAATAAACAACAAAGGCTTCTACTACTTACCCATTCATTATAACGCTGATTGTGAAAATTACAACATCCAACTGTGAAAAAAATAGGTAAACTCTCCGACTTTTCGCTCATTTTTTCTGTTCTGTATAATATATTTATAATATATTCGTCTTTATCCCGAATCAACGCGTTCCATCGAATCGTGACTTTCTTGCACAACAAAAAGGTTCTATGTCAACCATTGGGGAGTCTAGTGAAAACTAGGCTCCTTTTTGTTTTCCTAAAAGCCATTCATCACCGGTCTTTTGAACAGACGAAA
>QWCQ01002533.1_pt1 | contig 12912 bp, 12 predicted proteins | sample 1972701 | NCBI WGS metagenome assembly QWCQ01 (sample SAMN09866704, study PRJNA288562) | Human gut metagenome isolate pre4_stool, whole genome shotgun sequencing...
TGGTTTTATATTGAGTTTTCTTTCTGTCATATTATTCTCCTAAGCGTCAATGTTTTGTGCATAAACAGCATTTTGTTCTATAAATTCTCTTCTTGGTTCAACATTGTCTCCCATCAAAACATCGAATGTGTTGTCGAGTTCGTTTTCATCTTCTCCGTCGATTTCAACTTTGATTAGGATTCTGTGTTCAGGATTCATTGTAGTATCCCACAATTGTTCTGCATTCATTTCACCAAGACCTTTGTATCTTTGAACTTTGATGTTACTTCTTTCGCCGTATTTTTCCAAAGCTTCTTCCAATTCTTTTTCTGTGTAGCAATATTCCATTACTTTAACACCTTTGATGATTCCGTAAAGTGGTGGTTGTGCGATGTACACGTGACCTTTTTCCACTAATGGCTTCATAAATCTGTACAAGAATGTAAGTAGAAGTGTTCTAATGTGAGCTCCATCGACATCGGCATCGGTCATTATTACGATTTTGCCGTAGCGAAGTTTGCTGATGTCAAAATTCTTGCCAATTCCAGTTCCAAATGCAGTAATCATAGCTTTGATTTCGTTTGAATTTAAAACTCTTTCAAGGTGAGCTTTTTCTACATTCAAGATTTTACCTCTCAATGGCAAAATAGCTTGGAATTTGTTGTCCCTGCCACCTTTTGCAGAACCACCAGTGTAGTATTGTCTAGCACCGATTTCTTACGAACCAAATCCCTTGCACGTCTTGCGGCAAGTCTTGCTTTTTGTGATGCCAATGCTTTTTGTATAATTGTCTTGACGATTTTTGGATTTTCTTCAAAATAAAAACTCAAATGTTCGTACACAACGCTGTCCACAACAGTTCTAGCTTCGGAGTTACCCAATTTTCCTTTGGTTTGTCCTTCAAATTGTGGGTTGTTAAGTTTTACTGAAACAACCGCAGTAATACCTTCTCTGACATCATCACCCGACAAATTATCGTCTTTTTCTTTTAATATGTTTTTATTTCTTGCATAATCGTTAAGAGCACGAGTAAGTGCAGATTTGAATCCTACAACATGTGTTCCACCGTCAACTGTTTTAATGTTATTGGTAAATGAAACTATAGTTTCGTTATAGCTTTCAGTATATTGCATAGCTATTTCCACTTTGGTAGTGTCCTTTTCTCCTTCGATATACATAACTTCGTGATCCAAAGGCTTTTTGGATTTGTTGATGTATTCTACAAATGATTTGATACCACCTTCGTAGTGGAACAATTCCTTGTAGCCTTCTCTTTCATCAGCAAATTCAATCTTCACGCCCTTGTTCAAAAACGCCATTTCTCTGAATCTTTTTGCAAGAACATTTTTGTCGAAATTCAAAGTTTCAAAAATCGTATTGTCCGGCATAAATTCAATTGTTGTTCCAGTTCCTCTGACATTTTCTTTTATAACAGTAAGTTCTGTAACAGTTTTTCCTTTTTCAAATCTTTGTTCGTACATTTTGCCGTCTCTTTTGACTCTGGCAATAAGATATGTACTTAAAGCATTAACACAACTTACACCAACACCGTGAAGACCACCTGAGTATTGATAAGCGTCGTTTGAAAATTTACCGCCCGCATGAAGCACTGTAAGTACAGTTTCAAGCGTTGATTTGCCTGTTTTTGGGTGTGTTTCAACTGGAATACCAGAACCATCATCTTCTACAATAACTGAATTGTCCTTTTTTATAGTAACCTTAATCAAATCACACACACCAGCCAACGCCTCATCAATTGAGTTGTCGACTACTTCGTACACCAAATGGTGTAGACCTTTTTCATCTGTAGAACCGATATACATCCCTGGTCTTACACGAACCGGTTCCAATCCTTCTAATACTGTAATCTGATCTGCAGTATATTCTCTATTTTTCTTCATTATATTCCTTTCATAAAGTTATTCATCAAATTAATGTGTTGTTGCCAATATCCAAATACATATCATTCACCTATTTTTATCGTGTACAACCCAACAGGCGCTCTTTCTGAAGTCGTCAGAAAAGCTTGAAAATCCTTGATATATCTGATGATGTAGTTGATTCTGTAATCGTCAAGTTCACTGAACACATCATCTAACAAAATAATTGGCAATCTATCATTATAAAATCTACTCAAATCCAATTGTGCAAGCTTCATCGATAAAATAGCAGTTCTCACCTGAGCTTGAGATGCAAAAAACTTAGCCGATTTGTCGTTGATTAAAATATCCAAATCATCACGATGGATACCTAAATTAGTTTGCTTATTTTCCAAATCCTTATCCAAAATATCTACCAAACTCTTGTAATAAGTATTCTTTTGATTAGTCATATCCTCTACATATTCTATCGAAAAATTATTTTCCATGTCCAGCTTATCATTCTCATCACTCAAATTTGAGCACACGTTTTTTGCGATAAGATGAAGCCTTTCGACATAACTTTTTCTCTTGTGCATAATATATGAGCCCGTGTCTGCCAATTGAATATTCAACGCCTTCAACTGCTCATTAAAATACGAATTGTACCTGTGGTTTTTGATGAGCTTATTTCTCTCATCCAACACTTGATTGTACTGTTTCAAAACAGTCCTGTAATAGTTATCCACACCACTTATGGACTCATCCAAGAATTTTCTTCTCAAAGATTTCGATTCTTTTACTATCTTCAAATCATCTGGCGTAAAAACAATACACTCAAAATACTCATTGTATTCTTTAATAGTATTCACAAAAGCTTCATTCACATTGAGTATCTTTTCGTTACTTTTAATAGTAATATCTATCTTATCCTCAAAACCATCATCGTAGACATCCATTACAATACGAGCCTCATCTTCACCGAATTTAATCAAGTGAGAATTGGTGTTGGTTTTGAAACTTTTTCCCTTCAAAGCTACATTAATAGCTTCCAAAATATTAGTCTTACCTGAGGCATTTCTGCCTACAATAAGATTCAGACCATCACAAAAATCCAATTCTATTTCACAGAAATTCCTGTAATTATATAATTTTAATTTTTGAACGATCATTATTCGACTACGTATTTCTCTCCTTCAAATTCCACTACATCTCCTGGATAAAGCTTCTTGCCGCGTCTTATCTCCACCTCATCATTAACCTTAACCATGGATTCTTTAATAAGTTCTTTCGCCATGCCACCAGTTTGTGCGATGGATGCGAATTTTAGAAACTGTTCCAATTTAATAAATTCAGACTCAATTTTAACACTAATCATTATTACCTCCTGCAAGTTTTACCGGAAGGACAAGATAAGTGTAATTGTTATCGTTAAGTGGCTTAAACACCATAGGTCTTAGACTTCCACTCATATTCAAAGTAATATCGTCATCATCAATAACCTTCAAACCATCCAACAAATACTTAGCATTAAAAGCAATCTTCAAATCTTCTCCACCGATTTCGCACTTCACATACTCATCGACCTTACCAATATCAGTATTAGATGAAATATGCAATTCATTTCCAGAAAAATCAAGCTTAACCAAGTTTGCCTTGTCTTCTTTTGCCATCAAAGACGCTCTTTCCAACGCCATTTGCAAAGCTCTCTTTTCTATAGTAACGACAGTCGAAAAATCTTGTTTCATAACTTGATTGTAGTCGATATATTGACCATCGATTAATCTAGAATAAACATCAGTGTTTTCCAATTTGAAAATAATATTTCCAGTAATAATGTTAAGAGTTATTTCCCCTTCTTCCAAAATCTTGTAAACTTCATTCAAAGCTCTCGCTGGAACAATAGCCTTCATTTCAAACTCACTCACATTACTCATACAATCAAGTGAAACTCTGTAACCATCTAAGGCCACAAACTCAATTCTATCGTTCATAATATTGAACAAAACACCTGTCAAATCTGGTCTTGTTTGGTCCATACTTGTAGCAAATGATGTTTTTCTGATGGAATCTCTAAGTTCAGATTGTTCTAAAGTCAATTTAACATCCTTATCTATATAAGGAAGAGATGGAAATTCGTTTGAATCTTGACCTTGAATGTTGAATTCCGTAGACAAACATTTAATATTGATATTATTATCGTCCACTTCAATATAAATATCATCGTCAGGAAGCTTTCTAATGATATTTCCTATCATTGATGAGTTAATTACAATTTGACCTTTTTCGTAGATTTCACAATTTGCTCTAGTATCCACAATAAGTTCCAAATCCGTAGCAACAAGTCTAAGACAATTTTCTTCTGCGATGAACAAAATTCCTTCTAATATCTGAATAGTCGTTCTAGATGACACCGCTTTTTGCGCAATATTGATATGTTTAAGTAATTCTTTTTGCGATATTTTTAATTTCATATTTTACCTTTCGTTTATACAAATAATAATAATAGTTAGTAATAGTAGTAGTAGGGCTGTTTGTATTGTGGATAACTCTAGTTTGTTTGTAATTTGTGGTGTTTTATATATTGATAACGATGTGTATATAATTGGCACAAGCTGTGCGATTATCAACATTATCAACTTTTTACAATTTTAGTTTATCACTTTAAAGTTATCAACAACTTATCCACATAGTTATTAATATTAAATTGTGGATAGAAAACTCTAAAATAAACTTATCCACAATCATAAAGTTTAATAAATTAAGAATTTTGAATGTAGTTGATTAGGTTATCAATTTCTTCATCAAATTCTGAACTTTTTTTGATATCATTCTCAATTTTCTTGATTCCATGCATTACTGTTGAGTGATCTTTGCCAAAACTTGAAGCAATACTAACCAAAGAAATATCCAACAATTTTCTAGACACATACATTGCTATTTGCCTTGGATATGCGATTTGTTTGGATCTCTTTTTTGAAAGCAAATCATCTTGACTTACATTGTACCTATCACACACACTCTCAATGATTAAATCTATAGTTACAGGTCTTAATTGAGTGTCTGCGATAAGTTGTTTTAGAACATTTTTTGCCAAATCTAATGTAATGTTGCCATCCCCTATCAGAGTTTTTTGACCTACGACATTCATTACTGCCCCTTCCAACTCACGTATATTGCTTTTGACATTCATAGCAATATAATCGATTATTTCTGGGGTAAGTGATGTATTATTTCTATCTAAATACTCGTTTATAATAGCCACACGTGTTTCGTAATCTGGTGGTTGAATGTCTGCCATTAATCCCCACTCAAAACGCGACACTAACCTCTCTTCCAATGTTTTTATCTCTTTTGGAGGTCTATCACTGGAAAGTATGATTTGCTTGTTGTGGTTGTACAATTCGTTGAATGTGTGGAAAAACTCCTCTTGAGTACCTTGTTTTCCCGCTATAAATTGAATATCGTCAATTAATAGTACGTCTATATTTCGGTATTTTTCTCTAAATTGTGAATTCTTTTTTGTAGATTTATCTCCTATTGAAGAGATAAGTTCGTTTGTAAATGATTCACTAGTAGTGTAAATAACCCTAGCTTTTGGATTATTTTTAAGTATTTCATGAGCAATGGCATGCATCAAGTGAGTCTTACCCAATCCTGCTTTTCCATGAATAAACAATGGATTGTATGCTGTGGCTGGGTTTTGTGCGACTGCAAGTGCTGCGGCTAATGCTAGTTCGTTGTTTTTTCCTTTTACAAATGTATCGAATTTGTATTTGCTGATTAAATTCTTGCCGTAAGGGCTTAAATCAGTTTTTTCTTCTGGTAGTTTTGTTTCAGGTTTTTTGTCTTCTACAGTGTATTTTTCATCTTCTGATACTTCTTCACTTACTAGAATGGATCGTTGACCATCTATGTTTTGGTTTTGAATTATATTTTCGTCTTTGTAATTATCCATTTCATAACGGTCTATGATGACTACTTTTCTCTTGACATTACTGATGAAATCCAAGTATTTTTGGATATCGTCGTAGTATTTGTTATAGATTGTTTTTTTGGTAAATCTATTTGGAGAAAGCAAAATAAATTCAGTATTTGTTAAATAAAGAGGTTTTAATGGAGCAATCCATGTGTTGAAGTTCAAATCAGACATTTCCTGTTTAAATGTGTTAGATATTTTTAACCAGAGTTCATCTTTGTCTGTCATTTTTCACCTCGTTTTTTTACTTATCAACATATTTATCCACAAAATGATGAGTTATCCACACTGAACAAATAGCTATTTTCCAATTTAAACAAAAAAAATATATAATTTATTCACATTTGCACAACTTATCCACATCAATTTATAGAAAAATAATTGTGGATATTAAATTAGAATATACAGCAAATTCGTGAAGTTTTAAAACAAGAATTCACATATTATCCACAACTTATCCACAATTTGTTAATAAATGCGTACTTTTCATACTTTTTGATACTTTAATTATAGCAAATCATATCTTTTACTGTTTTGTGGAAATTTTATAAAAAAACACCAACATTCTTATTTGAAAATGTTGGTATTCGTTATTTATTTATTTCCTATGAACATAGTTTCTTGAATGAATTCTTTTATTTTAAGTCCATATCCCCATTTTTTGGCATACGGGTCTGTGACTTCCTCACTTTTTGCAAAGAAATTTGTAAATCCTGCTTTTTTAATGATTTCTTTTACATCTTCTTCCAGAAGAGCTCCCCCAACTCACGATCCGTAAATATTATCCAATGATAGTATGTCATCGTTTAGTTGTTTTTTCAGTGTTATGTCACTGATTATAAACATTCCATTTGGTTTGAGGATTCGATGGATTTCTTCGTAGACTTTTTGTTTGTTAGGCTCAAGATTTATTACACAGTTACTGATGATTTTGTCGATGGAGTTATCTTCAAATGGCATGTCGATGAGTTCTCCTTGAACAAATTCAATATTTTTGAATCCTTTTTTATCTCTTACTTTACTAGCTTTTTGTATCATAGACTCCAGCCTATCCATTCCATAAATTGTATTGGAATTAGGATATGTTATTCTTGCCATGAATACATCTAATCCCATTCCACACCCCAAATCTAGTAGTGTGTCGGTGTCTTTTAATACTAGGTTATCAAGTGGATTTCCACAAGATAGTCCTGATGACACTTCTTCAGGGATTTTTTCTAGTAATTTAGGATCGTAACCTAAGGATTTGTATAAGTCTATTGAGTTTACTTCTGTGCTCGTCTTACCTACTGCTATGTTATCGTAGAAATTTGTTACTTGTTGTCTTATTTCTTCGTCTGTGTATTGTTTGTTCATTTATTGTCCTTTCTTTAAAATCTTATAACTTCGTGATTTCTATTAATAGATTAGCTAGATTGTGACATTGTTTTTCTGAAATTTTGTAATACGTCCATTTTCCTTCTTGTCTAGATTCTATTATTTTTGAATTTGTAAGTATCTTCATATGATAAGACAATCCTGATTGTGTTAAGTTCAGTTTTTCTAAAAGTACACATGCGCATTGTTCTCCATTTTTTAACAATTGTAAAATATCTATTCTTTTTTCATCGCTCAATGCTTTAAATGTGTTTGCTATTTGTTTGTTATCCATTTTATTACCTCACATCAAATATTTTTGATATATCAATTATATCATTTTTCACGCAATACATCAAAAATTTTTGATATGTAATAATTAAATTATTTTTGGCGATTAATTGGTATTTGTCAACAAAAAAGCTTGACAATTGTTATTGTCATAAGTATAATTGGAGTAGTGTTTTTATAGGCAAAAGTCCTTTATTTTATACTAGGAGGTGCGATTGATGAAAAGAACTTATCAACCAAATAACAGAAAAAGAAAAAAAGACCACGGATTTAGAAGTAGAATGGCTACTAGAGGTGGAAGAGCTGTTTTAAAGGCTAGAAGAAGAAAAGGTAGAAAAGTATTATCAGCTTAGGTCACATTCATTGTGGCCTTTAATGTACAATTCAAAAAAAGGAACTCGAATCGGATTCTCTGTTACTAAAAAATACGGCAATGCCGTTGAAAGAAACAGAATCAAGAGGAAACTGAGAGAGATTGTAAGGCTTAATTTCTCTGAGTTTGACAAGGGCTTGGATATGGTTATTATCCCGAAGAAAAACACTGAAGACTTAACTTACAAACAGCTAGAATCTGCATTATTGCACGTTTGTAGAAAGGCATCGAATAAAAAATGTCAAAAGTGATGATATTTTTAATCAAATTTTATCAAAAAGCTATATCGCCGTATTTGGGACAGGGAAAGTGCAAATACTATCCGACTTGTTCTCAATATGCATTGGAGGCTTTCAAGAAAAAGCCGTTTTTCAAGGCGTTAGGGCTTACTATTTGGCGAATTTTACGATGTAATCCATTTTCAAAAGGCGGATATGACCCACTAAAATAAAAAGGAGTTGTAGAATTGCAAATAATTGCAAATGTATTTGGAACTATTCTTAGGTTCATATATGAAAACATCTCACATGTGATGGGCGAACCTAAAAGCATATCGTATTTTGCGATATCAATTCTTTTATTAACACTTATTTATAAGCTTATAACTCTTCCGGTAACTATTCATACGCAAAAAACTCAAGAACAAAATGCTTTGATGCAACCGGAAATGAAGGAAATTCAAAGAAAGTACAAGAACGACCCACAAACTCAACAATTAAAGATGCAAGAATTATATAAGAAATATAATTTCAATCCTTTAAGTGGTTGTTTGCCAATTATCTTACAAATGGTTTTGGTTTTGGCATTATTTACAGTAATGAGAGAACCAGGCAAGTACATGTTTGATAATGTGTCTAAGATTAATGAGATCGCTCGTAATTTCTTCTGGATACCTGATTTGACTAAACCAGATCCAGTATTGTTTGGATTGCCTTTAATAAATGCTTTCACTCAATTTTTAGTAGCAAAGATTAGTATGCCTGCTAAGAGTAAGGATAAGAAGTCAAATGAACCTGATCAAATGGAAATGATGAACAAGTCAATGATTTATTTCATGCCGATTTTTATGTTCTTCATTTCAAGCAAATACGCTTCAGGTTTGATCCTTTATTGGGTATTTTCAAACGTTATAGAAGTTTTAATAAGGTTAATAATTAAAAATAAAGACAAGAAAGATGTTGCGGAGGAAGTTAGATGAGAAGCACAGTAATTAGTGCGAAGACTGTTGAAGAATGTGTCAATAAAGCTTTGGATAAGCTTCAAGCTAATCGAAACGAAGTTAACATCGAAGTTATAGATGAACCTAAACAAGGTTTTTTGGGTTTGTTTGGAGCAAAGGACGCTGTCGTTAGGGTGTCATTAAAAGACGATGTTAAAGAAAAGGGAACGGACGATTTCGTGAAGACCTACAGAAGATGATAAGGAAGAAATCGTAGAAGAACCAGTAGAAACAGCAAAACCAGTAGAAGCTGAAGAAGTTAAAGAAACTGAAGAATCTGTAAAATCTGAAGAAACTGAAGAAGAACAAGATACTGAACCTGATGTTACTATTGATAGAAACGACGAACTTTTCATCACAAGCAAGAATTTCTTGAAACAAATGATAGAAGATATGGGAATTGATTGCGATATCGAATCTAGAACTGAAGGAAATATGATTAAGTTCAATATTATGTGTTCAGAAGAATCTGATATCGGAATTATCATAGGAAAAAGGGGAGAAACATTGGATTCTCTTCAATATATCGTAAACTTGGTTACTAATAGAAACAGTGATACTTATATAAGAGTTATTTTGGATTGCAACCAATACAGATCCAAAAGAGAGAGATCTCTTCAAAAATTAGCTAGAAGATTAGCTGATAAGGCTGTTCAAACAGGAAGAGATATCAAGCTTGAACCTATGAATCCATACGAAAGAAGAATCATACACACTTATCTTCAAAACGACGAAAAAGTGAATACATTCTCTCAAGGCAATGAGCCTAATAGAAGAGTTATTATTAAAAGAAAATAAATTACAAGACTACATATCTTTGGTATGTGGTCTTTTTTTTTGGGATGACAAGAAATAAAGTTGACAACAAATTTTTTATGATTTATCCTAAGAAAAGGAAAGTGGTGATTATCATGACAATTTATAAATAGATTTTAGAGAAAAAAATAATCTCTGAAATCGTTAACGAAAATTATTTGAAGAAAATAGGCTAAATATAATCAAATATTATTAGTCAAGTACAAGTTTTAAGAATGTTATATAAATTTCAGAGGGTAATATGATAAAAAACAATGTTAAGAAGAAAAATCTTATTTTATATTTTGTTGCGATAGTTCTCACATGGACAGAGGCTTTGGTGAATCCTGTAATAGTATCATTGATTATAAAATCATTTGAGAATAAAGACACAGTATTTTTGATGAAAGCACTTGTGTTTGGGATTTTGTGTGGAATTATAATGCTTATAGGTGATAGTGGAAAGAGACTTTACTATTCGTATGTAATAGCTGATTTTAGAGAATCTTTTAAGTTAAAAGTGTTCAATCATTTTTTAAAAAGTGAAAATCATATCGATAATGATATCGTCAGTAGTATAGAAAAGGATTCAAGTCAAATTGAAAATAACTACATTGAACCAACGGTAATCATTATATCGTCGATTGGTTTTACAAGTGTTTCCATCATTTATGCACTAACAAGAAATTTCCTTTTGGGAATGCTTTTTATAGTATTCTACAGCATTCCAGCGCTTATGAGTAATTACGGGAGTAATAGATTAGATAATAAATCTGAAGAATTATCAAAAGCTGATGATGCTTTTATGAATAAAATACAAGACATCAAAAATGGAAGAAGCATCATTAAAATTTACAATGTATCCGACTTTTTCATTAATTTGTATCACAAATATTTAAAGCAGGATGTGGATACTTATAAGGGATATGAAATTATACGAACAAAAAACAACATTGTGATTAATTTGGTTGATATAGTATGTTCTATGATTCCTCTTATTCTTGGAGGATATTTGAGTTTTAATGGTAAAATATCGTCAAGCGTATTCATCAGTGTTTACTTAGTTAGTTATAATATAGGATATCAGTTCCAAGAACTTGCATATTTTAATAATACACGTTCATCATCAAAGTATCTCTTAAAAAAGTACGACTACATTTATCAAGATATTGATAATGTAAAAATAAATCTTAATGATGAAGTTTTTCCAATTACTTTTGATAATTTGAGTTTTTCGTATGATGATAAAGATATTATTAAAGATTTTAATTTTAAGATAAAAAAGGGTGACAAGGTCGCAATTATAGGAGAAAGTGGTTGTGGTAAAAGTACGTTATTGAATTTAATATTTAATAATTTAACAGCATCTAAAGGAAGTATTATGTTTAATAAAAAGGAATTATCAACCGCTGAGATTAGGAGCTTTACCAGCTTTATATCACAAGAAAGTTATGTTTTTAATCTTAATTTAGAAGATAACATTACTTTAGGAGATAATGATAGAAATTTAGAAAAATTAAATGAAATAATTGATAAGTTACAGATAAATCATCTTAAATCCAAAGTTTTATCCAATGATAGTTTGTCAGGAGGAGAAAGACAAAGGGTAGAAATTGCAAGAGCAATGTATCACGACAGAAAATTAATTTTAGCAGATGAAATAAAGTCTAATTTGGATAAGAAAAATAGAGAAATAATAGATGATATTATATTCTCTTCAAAAAATACAGTAATAGAAGTAATTCATCAATATGGTAACGAAACTTTAAAAAAATACGATAAAGTTATAGATATGAGGTAAATAACGGGCTTATGACTTCAATATAGTGAAGTTGTAAGCTCTTATTTATTTGTAATCTTTTTGTATGATATAATATAATATTGCTATAAAGAATGAAAGGATAGACTAAATATGGACGATTGTATTGCAGCTATTAGCTCTGCTACTGGTGAAGCGGGAATTGGCATTGTTCGAATGACTGGAGAGGGTTGTGTGGATGTGCTTGATTCTGTGTTCAAAAGGGCAAATGAAAATGCTGATTTAATAAATAGAAAAATGACTTATGGCCACATTGTTGACGATAATGAGATCGTCGATGAGGTCTTGGTTTGTTATATGAAGGCTCCTCACACATACACTCGTGAGGATGTCGTGGAGATTTACACTCACGGTGGGGTTGTCGCTGTGAGAAAGGTGTTGGAAGTTCTGTTAAACAACGGTGCAAGACTTGCTGAGGCAGGTGAGTTCACTAAGAGGGCTTTCTTAAACGGTAGGATTGATTTGTCTCAAGCTGAGGCGATTATCGATATGATTAAGGCAAAGACTGACAAGGCATACTCTGTGAGTATGAAGCAGTTGGAGGGTAGTGTTAACAGAAATATTAAACAGTTGAGAGACAAGCTATTGGATATGCTATCTCATGTGGAGTATTCTATTAATTTTACTGAAGATATGCAGGACGAATTGGACAACACTCCTGTTTTGAACGAGGGCAAGGAAGTTTTGGATAAGCTTAAAAAGCTTTCTGAGAGTGCAAACAGAGGTAGAATTATCAGAGATGGTATCAATACTACGATAATTGGTAAGCCAAATGTAGGCAAATCTTCTTTGTTGAATGCTTTGTTGAAGGAAAACAGGGCTATTGTTACGGATATTCCAGGAACTACTCGTGATGTCATCGAAGAATACATCGATTTGGACGGCATAAGTCTGAAGATTAACGATACTGCTGGTATTAGGGATACTGAGGATATCGTGGAGAAAATCGGTGTCGAAAAATCTGTGTCTTTTATTTCTGATTCGGATTTGATTATTGCGATTTTTGATTCTTCGAGAGAGTTTGACGATGAGGATAGGAAGATTTTGGATCTTATTAGAGATAAAAAGTCGATTGTTTTGTTAAACAAGATTGATTTGGATGGTGGATTTGATTTCGATGAAAACTTGGAGGGAATCGAGGTCATTCACACTTCAATCAAAAACAACGAGGGTATCGAGGATTTAGAAAACAAGATTATAGAGATGTTTAATGATGGATATATTGAAGCTAATAACGACAAT
>QWCQ01000978.1_pt1 | contig 12908 bp, 14 predicted proteins | sample 1972701 | NCBI WGS metagenome assembly QWCQ01 (sample SAMN09866704, study PRJNA288562) | Human gut metagenome isolate pre4_stool, whole genome shotgun sequencing...
TATTTGAGTATCTACTTCATGATGATTATGTTTCACGAATTAGGAAAATGATTTCAATAGAGATGTATAAAAATCCCCATGCCATGCAGTTTTATGTAGAGAAGTTTATTGAAAATCCAATTGCCAAACATGAGGAGTTTATTAGAAATCTAGGAATTAAGGAAGAGGTTGACGTAAGGGTCTTAGCGACTATATTTTATTCACCAATTCTTCTTGCCGTAAAGCTTTATGATGCTGATCCAGCTAAGGAAGAAGAACTAATAGGCTTGTTGAATAATTCATATAAAATGTTAGAAAATATACGGAGATAGTATAGAGGAGGAAAATATGAATTTGAACGAAAAATTTACAACTTATGCAGTAGGAAAAACTTTATCTTATATTCATAAAGATCCAGAGAAGAATTTGCCAAAGGCAGTAAGCCTTGCTAGAAAGATTTCTCCAAACGCTTATTCTTCACAAATCGATAGGATTGAAGAAGTCATAAATGATCCTGATAATGTCTTTTATAAGTACATAATAAACATGCTTGATAGAATCGATGAGGATGTTTTTGATAAGACGATTACAAACTTTATGTTAAATGGTGTACTATTTAGTGAAGATCTTAAAAGAGAAACAAGAGAAAAATACAATTGTAATGTTCCTTGGACAATACTTCTTGATCCAACTACAGCTTGTAATTTGAAATGTACTGGATGCTGGGCGGCAGAGTATGGTAAGAGCCTAAATCTAAGCTATGATGAAATAGACGATATCATAAATCAAGGTAAGGATATGGGCATATATTTTTACATATATACAGGTGGCGAGCCTTTAGTAAGAAAAAAAGATATTTTAAAGATTGCTGAAAAACATAACGACTGTGAATTTCTAATATTTACTAACTCTACCTTAATTGATGATGACTTTGTCGACGAAATGCTCAGATTAAAAAATATTGTTCCTGCTATTTCTGTTGAAGGATCTGAGTTTACAACAGATGCAAGAAGAGGAGATGGTACTTATAGCAAGGTCTTAGAAGCTATGGATAAGCTAAAGGAAAATGGTCTTCCATTTGGTATATCTTGTTGCTACACATCTATGAACTATGAATCAATTATAAGTGAAGAGTTTGTTGATGATATGATCGATAGGGGAGCCTTGTTTGCTTGGTACTTCCATTTTATGCCTGTTGGAAAGGGAACTGGCAAAGAGCTTCTTCCAAAACCAAATCAAAGAGAGTATGTCTATCGTAATCTAAGGAAATTTAGAAAGACTAAGCCACTATTTTTCCTAGACTTCCAAAATGATGCTGAATACATTGGTGGGTGTATAGCAGGTGGTAGGAATTATCTTCATATAAATGCCAATGGTGATGTTGAGCCTTGTGTATTTATTCATTACTCTGACTCAAATATTAGAGAAAAATCCCTACTAGAAAGTTTACAAGCCCCATTATTTATGGCCTATCACGATGGTCAGCCATTTAACGAAAATATGCTAAGACCTTGCCCAATGCTAGAAAACCCACAACTGCTTAGAAATATGGTCAAAAAAAGTCAAGCTAAATCAACTGATATTCTCGAAAAAGAAGAAGTTGACGAGCTTTGTGATAAGTGCGAAGACTACGCAAAAAATTGGAAACCAACAGCAGATAAGCTTTGGGATGAAAGTCTTAAGAAATAAAAGGGAGAAAAAATATTTGGATACAAAAGAGATTCAATTAATAAATTATTATGATGATTTTAATATGACTTTGTCTTGGTATCAAGACCCTATATTATGTAAACAAGTTGATAATATAGATTATGTTTATGATTTAGATAGACTTATAAGAATGTATAGGTATCTATGTGAAAATGGTAAATGTTTTTATATAAAGTTTGGTAAATCTATAGTTGGAGATATAACTTTGCTAGATAATAATGAGCTTGCGATAGTTGTAGCAAAGGAGTATCAAAACAAGAAAATTGGAAGACGTGCCCTAGAGAAAATGATTGATATAGCAAAGACAGATGGAAGAAAGTTTCTTAAGGCTGAAATCTATAGTTTTAACAAGCAAAGTCAAAGGATGTTTGAATCTCTCGGCTTTATAAAAAAAGAAAAAGACATTTATTTTCTAAATTTGGACTAGAAGATTAATACAAATGAACGATTGTCCCTAAATAGATGAAAATTCTTTATAAGATAAATAGGAAAAATTCTCTAGTAAGTGGTAAATTTTTATTTACTTATTAGAGATATCTTTGTAAGATTTTCTCTAATTTAGGGACCTTGTTCATATATTTTACTTATATTTAATCATATGATTGATTATAGGCCATATCCCAGAATTTTAGTTCATAGATACAACATGTCTTAAATATTTCTATATACTCATTTTGCTTTTCTTCTGTGATGTTTTGAGCAAATTCATTTACAAAATTTTTGTAGAAATCAGCCTCATTTTGGAAGTCATCTGATAGGTAACCAGTTAGCCATTGGCCGAAGAATTCGTGATTTCTAATATCGCTATTTTTTTCGTTAATTTTCTTGGCGATCTCTGCGTAAGTCCATGCACATGAGAGGAGCGAAATTATTACTATATCACATCCCTTTCTTTGAGCTTGATTAAGCATGTAGCTGGTATAGGATGTAGTTAGTAGGGCCTTTCTTTCATTCCCAAGATCTTCATCATCTATTCCAAGTTTTCTCATATAAGACCTATGAATTTCCATTTCTCCATTTATAGTATAATCAATAGATTTGGCGAAATTTTCTATTAGTTTCCTATCATCAGTTTTGATTAGGGCTAGGGCGAAGAGCTTCGCATAGTCATATAGATAGAAATAGTCTTGGATCATATAAAATTTAAATTTCTCGATATCAAGATTTCCTATAGTAATTCCTTCAATAAAAGGATGAGAGTAATATTTCTCCCAAATTTCTTTTGTATTTTCATATAATACATCTGTAAACTTCATAAATCCTCCTATAAACATTTTAACATAATATATTAAAATCTTGTAAAAATTTCTCCTATAATATAAACTATAACTAATATAGGAGAGTAAGTATGGCTAAGATTATTGATTTTCCCGATGTAGATAAATTAAAAGAAGAAGTAAAATCTCTACGTAAAGAGCTTGTTAATCTTATATTTTGTCATGACAATCTTATCGCCCATGAGGCAATTCGAGTTGAGACAGAGTATAAGGAAGAATTTGGCTTAAGAGAGTATAAGGTAATGAATCTAAATCTTACAGTAAAGAAGTTAAAAGAAGAAAAAAGACTTGTAGAATCATTTATAAGAAGAGATGAGCCAGTTGATTTTTATTATATTTCTAAAAAAGTTTACTCTGTGTTTACTAAAAATAAAGAGCTTCTTAGGAATAAGCTTACTGTGATTGGTAGCCTTGATAAGTATGAACGATCACGGCAGGTTAGGGTAAGAAAGATTGAGCTTAAGGGAAGATGGTACAAGATTGACATTTCTATTTTCCTAGAAGAAGGATGGAATATATGAAGATTTTAATAGTTGAAGATGATAGAAATATAGCAAAACTCTTATCAGAAGAGCTTAGGGCCTGGGCCTACGAGACCTATGAGATAAGGGACTTCTCCAAGGTGGTAGAGGAGGTAGAAGACTTAGGACCAGATTTAATACTGATGGATGTAAGCCTTCCATCCTTTAATGGATTTTATTGGACCCAAGAGATTAGGAAAAAATCTAAGCTTCCTATTATTTTTATCTCATCTCATACAGAGTCTATGGATATAATCCAAGCTATGAATTTTGGGGCGGATGATTATATTACAAAACCAATTGATATTGCTGTAACGAGAGCAAAGATTCAAGCTGTTTTAAGGAGAGCCTATGCTTATAAGATAGATTCAAATGTTTTAGAATTCGATGATGTCTATCTCGATTTTTCCAAGGCGAGTATTTCCTTTGGTAAAGATAGTGTTCTTTTAACAAGGACTGAGTTAATGATTCTTGAAAGCCTCTTCGAACTTAAAGGAGATATAGTTATGAGGGAAGATATCATAGAAAAATGCTGGCAAAGTGAGAACTTCATAGATGATAATACACTTGCTGTAAATATTACTAGACTAAGAAAAAAGTTAAAACAAATAGGAAAAGCCAATCTTATACAGACCAAAAAGGGAATGGGATACTTCCTAGAGGCGAGTGATGAGTGATATAAAACAATTTCTAAAAAGTCAGAGTCACATAATCGGCTTGTTCTTTTTATTTTCACTTAGCTTCTTTGCTATATTCATTCTATCGGAATTTCCTTTAGACAAATTCTTTCTGGGAATTGAAATTATGGGATTCTTCTCGCTAATATATTTATCTATTCAATATTCGAAATATAAAAGGGAAGTTTCCTTTAAGGAAAAATACGAAAACTTATTGGATGAGAATAATAAACTAAGAAGCATTTATATCAACGAGAAGAATGACTTGGAAGAGTATTTCCTCCTATGGACTCATCAGATCAAAACGCCTATTACTGTGGCCAATCTTATCTTAAACAAAAAGTCTGGTCCAGATGTTAAAAAGCTAAAGGAAGAGATGTTTTATATAGAAGAATACACAAATATGGCGATAAACTATATCAAACTTACGGATAGAGCTACAGATATGGATATAGAAAAAGTCGATTTAGATAAAGTGATTAAGACACTTCTTAAAAAATATTCATTGATTTTTATAAACAAGAGGATTTCCCTCGATTATGAAGATACTAATGTCGAAGTAATCGCCGATTCTAAGCTTCTCTCCATAATGATAGAACAAATCCTATCTAATGCCTTAAAATACACAGAAAAAGGAAATATCACAATTTCCTTTGATAAGGAGAGAAACTCTCTATCAATCAAGGATACAGGAATAGGTATTAGAGATGAAGACTTGGTCAAAATATTTGATAGGGGATATTCTGGATTTAATGGAAGAGTCAATCACAAATCAAGTGGTTTAGGCTTGTTTTTGGTAAGAGAAATTTCTAAGATTTTAAAGCTTAGGGTAGAAGTTAAGTCCAAGCTAGGTCAAGGAAGTGAATTTCTTATAATCTTTCCAGCCAATCTTACAAAATTGTAAGATTAAGAGTCATATTGTAATATTAGATAAATGCCAGAAATATTTATATATTCTATAATATAAGTATAGAAAAGGAGGCGCATATGCCAATACTAGAATTAAAAAATATTAAACGCATTTATGAAAGCAAGAATATAAAAACCGAGGCCCTAAGAGATGTGAACTTATCTGTAGATGAGGGCGAGTTTATTTCTATAATGGGAGAGTCGGGAGCTGGTAAGACTACTCTTTTAAATATTATAGCCACCCTTGATAGACCATCTTTTGGAAATATTAGTCTAAAGGGCAAGGATATGACAAGGCTTAAGGATAGGGATCTTGCATCTTTTAGGAGAAAAGAATTGGGTTTTGTCTTCCAAGATTTTAATCTCTTAGATCAATTCACTAATAGGGATAACATATATTTGCCCCTTGTCCTTTCTGATGAGAAGGAAGAAGTGATGAATGAAAGACTAGAAGAGATTAAGGGAAAACTTGGTATAGAAGAAATCCTAGACAAATATCCTTACCAAATATCAGGTGGGCAAAAGCAAAGAGTAGCCATAGCTAGGGCCTTAATTACAAAGCCTGCCCTTCTTCTAGCAGATGAGCCGACAGGAGCTCTTGATTCAAACTCTTCGAATATGATCCTAGATTTATTTACTAAGGTGAACGAAATGGGGCAAACTGTCCTTATGGTAACCCACTCCTTAAATGCGGCTTCTTTCGCAAAGAGAGTTCTCTTCATCAAGGACGGAGTAGTCTTTCATGAAATCTACAAGGGAGAAGGAGAGAATCGTAGCGACTTTATGGAAAGAATCAACAAGTCACAAATTTTGATTTCAAGGGGTGAGTTATAATGAATAACAAAATCGCCCACAAATTTGCTATCAAAAATCTTAGAGCACACAGACTAGTATACCTTCCCTTTATCTTATCATCTGGGATAATGCTAATGGTATTTAATATTATGGCAAGTCTATCTGCAAACACTTATGTAAGAGAAAGACACGCCTCTCTCCCTATGATTATCAATATTGGAATTGTTATAATTGGAATACTAACTTTTATATTTTTCATTTACAGTACCAACTTCCTAAACAAGAGGAGAAATAAGGAATTTGCCCTTTATGGAATCTTAGGCCTTGAGAAAAGACATATAAGAAAAATTATTTTCCTAGAGTTATTGATTGCCTTTGTCATAATAGGAGTGATAGGCCTTATTGGAGGATATATATTTGGAAAGCTATCTTTCCTTGCCTTAAACAAATTAATGAAAGATGTGGCCGGAGGCCTAATGGATTATCCCTTCTCGATAAAAGCCATGGTAGAGACAATTATGCTTATTGCTCTAGCCTTTCTTACAAGCTTATTTGCAACAAGTCTAAAGATTTATAATTCTACTCCAGTAGAGCTTTTAGCTGATCAGAAAAGTGGAGAGGGAGAGCCTAAGTCAAGATATATTTTGATGGTTTTAGGTTTTGTCTTGCTTATAGCAGGCTACTATATTGCTATAAGAACACAAGGAATCCTAAAAAGTCTTGGATATTTCTTCCTAGCAAGTCTTATAGTAATGCTTGCGACATATATTCTGTTTATGTCATTTTCTGTAGTTTATCTAAAAAGACAGAAGGAAAAGAAGTCCTACTACAAGAAGGAAAGATTCCTAGCCATATCTGGTCTTCTTTATAGGATTAAGTCAAATGCCATATCCCTTGCGAGCATTTCTATAATGAGCGTTGGCGTAATTATCGCCCTAGCTGCATCCTTATCTATCTATGATCGAATAGAGTATTCTGCAAGAAATGTTGTTCCAAGAGAATATAATCTAGATAGTCCAGTAGCAATAGATGAAAACAATATAGAAGAAGAGAAAGAAAAACTTAGAAATATTGTTCAGGGCACTACAGCTAAGGGAGGAAAAATTACCAATGATTTCATTTCCTACGGTCTATTTACCAGTATCCAGGTAGAGGGAGATAAGTTTCAGACCTTTATGGGAGATGGTAAACATAAACCATATTTCCTATTGGCATGTGATCTAGACGGCTACAATAAAAGAGTCGGTAAAGACTATAAATTAGCTGATGATGAAATTCTCCTTACAGCTAATCAAAAATTTATGCTAGATAAAGATATAATTGAAATTGCAGATAGGATCTATAAGGTTAAGACTATCGATAACTTCATCCCTTCTAATGTAGCTATCGAAACTTATGGAATAGTTGTAAAGGATTTTGAGACAATTAAATTTCTATCTAGCCAATTAAAACTATTTGATAGGGAGACGTCAAGCTATGAGGACTCGATAATTTCTCTTTCAGCAAATTGGGATGTTACTGGCATAGATAAGATTACTTATAGGAAGAATCTTGAAGAATATTCCAAGGACAAGGATATAAATATTGAGAATGCAGATAAGTATCTAGAAGATGCCTATGAGCTTTATGGAGGATTTGTATTTCTAGGAACAATAATCGCTATAATCTTTCTCATCTCAACTATTTTGATAAGTTATTACAAGCAAATAAGCGAAGGCTTTGAAGATAGGAAGAAGTATGAGATAATGAAAAAGATTGGTCTTGAAGATAAGCTTATCAAAAAGACATCCGCTTCTCAGATAAGTTATCTATTTGGAGCTCCTCTTGCCTTTGCCATTATAAATTCCCTAGTAGCCTCCAAAATAGTCTACCAACTCCTTGCACTTTTTGGAGTCATGACCTTTATGCAATACGGAAAATACTTCTTTATAATGATAGGAGTCTTTGTAGTAATTTATTATATAATATTTAGAATAACAAACAGAGCCTACTATAGGATAGTAAGTAGGTAAAAGTAGCCGCTTAGGAGATAATCCTGGCGGCTTTTTTAAAAACTTATGTTATAATTAAATAAAGGAAATTTTGAGATTTTATTAGGAGGTTTTATGCAGATATTACTTATGGTATTAGCTCTAGTAAATGGTATCTTTGCCTTAATTAGAGATAATGATCAAAAAATTATATATTCCTACAAAAGCTTGGCTATAGGCCTTATGGCAATAGCGACCTCATATTTTTTTGATGGATTAAAAATTTCCCAGGATGATTTGACCTATGCGATGGATGTAGTGCCAACCATGGCAAAGGTATATCTAGGCTTTGCTATTATAATCATCTTAATGAATGGTCTTGTGATTTATAGATATTGGAAGGAGGATAAATGAAAGTTTTTGCTCTTATATTAGCTCTTACCGGCCTTGTATTTCTATTCTTTGCCTACAAAATTTATTTCAAAAAGTCTTATGATTTAATCAATGGCTTTGAGAAAGATTACAAGAAGGGACTTAAGGATGAGAATTATGCGAGAAGAGTGGGGAAGATTTATTTTCTTATCTTTATAGCTATCGAGATTTTGGCAATTTATCTTTTATCTTAAAAGGTGGATTATTATTTTAATCCACCTTAATTTTGTCAATTAAGGCAAACGTTTTTGTTAAAAATTAAATAAAGTCCTTGATAGATGACATTAAAATTTCTATATGATAAAATGAAAATAAAGAAACAATATTGGAGGGAGATATGAGTTTTTGTTATAAATTAGATAAGGATAAGCTAGAAGACTTTACAAGCTACTTAGAGTCTATCAAGGATGTTGATGGTTGTGTGATGCCGGCGCTTCAGAAATGTCAAAACGTTTTCTCATATATACCGGAGCCTGTAGTAGATTTAATGGCTCTTAAGTTAAATGTTCCTTCTAGCGAGATATACGGGGTGGCTACATTCTACTCACAGTTTTCTCTTAAACCTAAGGGAGAGCATGATATTTGCGTTTGTCTGGGTACGGCTTGTTATGTCAATGGATCAGATAAGATTTTAAAATCTTTATCAGAAGAGCTAGGAGTAGAAGTAGGCGATACGACAGAAGATGGTAAGATTTCCCTAAGTGAGGCAAGGTGTGTAGGTGAATGTGGATCTAGCCCAGTTGTTATGATAGACGGGGAAGAGTTTGTAGAAAAGGTCGATCCATCTCAGGTTCACAATATTATACATAAAGTTAGGAAGGCTGATCAATGAATAAGAAAGAATTATTAAATCTTAAGGAAAAGTCTCTGGCAAATCTTAGAGAAAAGATAGATTATGACAAAATTTATGAAGATGAGGAAGGTGATTTTAAGCTTAAGGGAGATTTTTTTGAAAATCAAAAAAGGTTAGTGCTTAAAAACTGTGGCATAATAGATCCTTCGTCAATCGAAGATTACATAGCCTTAGATGGATATGAGGCTTTATATAAGGCGATTTTTGAATTGGACAGAAAAGAGATAATTGACATAGTAAAAGATTCAGGCCTTAGAGGAAGGGGCGGAGCGGGTTTTCCTGCTGGAAGAAAATGGGAAACTGCTTTCTTTCAGGATACTGCCACTAAATACATAATTTGCAATGCAGACGAAGGAGATCCCGGAGCTTTTATGGATAGATCTGTTCTAGAACTAGACCCACATTCTGTACTTGAAGCGATGGCAATATGCGCAAGGGCAATAGGTTCAAATAAGGGCTTTATTTACGTTAGGGCAGAGTACCCAAAGGCAGTCAGAGCTCTTGAAATCGCAATTGATCAGGCAAAAAAATACAATCTTTTGGGAGATAATATTTTTGGATCTGACTTTTCTTTTGATATAGAGCTAAGACTTGGAGCTGGTGCCTTTGTATGTGGTGAGGGAACGGCCCTAATGGAGTCAATAGAAGGAAGACGAGGCATGCCTCGTAACAAGGAATATAGGACTACTGTAAGAGGACTATGGGGAAAGCCTACGGTAATAAATAACGTAGAGACTTTTGCCAATATCGCTCAAATTATTAATAAGGGATCTGATTGGTTTAGGTCTTTTGGAACAGAAAAATCTCCTGGAACCAAGGTCTTTGCCCTATCGGGTAAGGTTAAAAATGCAGGTCTTGTCGAAGTAGAGATGGGAACTAGTATCGATGAAATAGTTTATCAAATAGGAAAAGGTATTCAAGACGATAAGGATGCTAAAGCAGTACAGACTGGGGGCCCTTCTGGAGGTTGTATTCCTAAAAGACTCTTTGCTACTGCCTGTGACTTCGAATCTTTGGGAGCAATAGGCTCTATTATGGGTTCTGGCGGCATGGTCGTGATGGATGAAGATGACTGTATGGTTGATGTTGCGAGATTTTTCCTAGAGTTTTCAGTAGATGAGTCATGCGGTAAGTGTACTCCTTGTAGGATCGGCAATAAGAGATTATTTGAAATCCTCGATGATATTACTAAAGGAAAGGCAAATCATGAAACATTAGATAAGCTAGAAGAATTATCAGGAATAGTCTCTGAAGCTTCACTTTGCGGACTTGGCAAGTCTAGTCCTAATCCAATTATTTCCACAATGAGATATTTCTATGATGAATATGAGGCTCATGTAGATCATGATAAAACCTGTCCTGCCAAAAGATGTATAAGTCTTTTAAATTATATCATTGGAGAAGACTGTATAGGGTGTGGCAAGTGTAAGAGGCTTTGTCCTAATGAGGCGATTAATGGACAAGCTCGCAGTAGACACGAGATAAATCAAGAGAAATGTATCAAGTGCGGACAATGTAGAGATAATTGCCCAATAGATGCTATAGCTTTGGTCTAGGAGGTTTGTATGCTTAAGTTAAAGATAAATAATAGAGAAGTAGAAGTCAAGGAAGGATCTACAATCCTAGAAGCTGCAAGTATTTTAAATATCAAAATTCCAACCTTATGTCATATGGATCTTCACGATATCAAATTTGTAAATAAGCTTGCTTCATGCAGGGTATGTTTGGTAGAAGATGTAGACAAGAATAAATTGATTCCTTCATGTGCTACCTTCGTTAAAGAAGGGATGAATATAAGAACAGATAGCCAAAGGGTAATCAGGGCGAGAAGAGCAATTGTTGAGCTACTCCTATCAGATCATCCATCCGACTGCCTAAAATGTGCCAAAAACCTTGACTGTACTCTCCAAGAGCTTGCCCATGATTTAAATATCAGAGAGATAAGATACAAGGGAGAGATGAGGACTCTTCCGATTGATGATAATTCATACTCACTAATCAGAGATCCAAACAAGTGCATCCTTTGCAGGCGATGTGAGACTATGTGTAACGAGGTCCAAACCGTGGGAGCTCTTGCAGAAGTTGGAAGAGGCTTCTACACCCATGTTGGATCAACCTTTAATAGGTCCATGTTTGAGACAACCTGTACATTTTGTGGTCAATGCCTATCAGTGTGTCCTACAGGGGCTCTTACAGAAAAATCAAATGTTTCAGAAGTGTGGAGGGCCCTAGCATCTGACAAACACGTTATAGTCCAAGTTGCACCAGCAGTTAGGGTTGCCCTAGGTGAGATGTTCGGTATGGAAGTGGGATCTAATGTCGAAGGTAAAATCGTCACAGCCCTAAGGAGATTAGGTTTTGATAGGGTATTTGATACTAACTTTGCGGCAGACCTTACAATAATGGAAGAAGCCAATGAATTTGTAGGTAGACTAAAGGGAGAAGGTGAGCTTCCAATTCTTACCTCTTGTTGTCCAGGTTGGGTCAACTTTATGGAACAACAGTTCTCTGACATGATCGATATCCCATCTACTTGTAAGTCTCCTCACGAGATGTTTGGAGCAATTGCTAAGTCTTTCTACGCTGATAAAGAAGGAATAGATCCAGAAGATATAGTCGTCGTATCTGTAATGCCTTGTATTTCCAAAAAATACGAAGCCAAAAGAGATGAGCTAGAAAATGAGGGCTTTTCAGATGTAGATGCAGTAATTACTACAAGGGAGTTAGCAGAGATGATTAAGGAAGTAGGAATCGACTTTATTTCTCTAGAAGAAAGTGATTTTGATAATCCTATGGGAGAGTCTACAGGAGCTGGAGATATATTCGTACAAGTGGCGGAGTTATAGAAGCAACTGTCCGCACTGCCTATAAGATGATTACAGAAAAGGACCTAGAGGAAGTCGAGTTTTATGATCTAAGAGGGCTTGATGGAATAAAATATGCTACAGTTGATATAGAGGGAAGAGAGATTAATATAGCTGTTGCCAATGGTTTGGGTAATACAAGAAGACTCTTAGAGAAATTAAAGAATAAAGAAATCTCCCTGTATGCCATAGAAGTAATGGCTTGTCCTGGAGGATGCATAGGGGGAGGAGGACAGCCTTATCATCGTGGAGATATTTCTATCCTAAAGAAAAGATCAGAGGGTCTTTACAAACTGGATGAATCCAAAAAGCTTAGAAAATCCTATGAAAATCCATATATCAAGAGCTTGTATGAAGAGTACTTAACTGAGCCTGGATCTCAAAAAGCTCATGAGCTTCTTCACACATCGTATAAGGCTTCTCCAAAACTATAAGATTATATAAGGATTATTGGGGTAGATATGTAAGGAAGATGAATAGTAGAAGAAAGGATTATTATGAGAAAAGAAATTAAAAGAGAATGGGATTTTGAACTATATTTTAAGCCAGATTGTCCATTTTGCTTAAAGGTTCTTAATTATTTTAAGGAAAATGATATAATAAAATTCCCTTCATATAACATAGAAGATGTTGTTTCAGGATATGAAAATCAAGACAAATTATATGAAGTAGGTGGCAAGATTCAAGTTCCTTGTATGGTAATAGATGGCAAGGCTATGTATGAATCATACGATATAATAGCCTATGCTAAGGAAAACTTCCTAGAAAAAGCCAAAGAAAATAAGGCTAAGAGGGAAGAAAATAAGTAAAAGATTTTAATCTTATGATGAATTGCAAATAATATCGCGACACCTAAAGCAAACTAAGTTCGTGCATAAACAAATCAAATGGAGTTTGATATTCTAGACATTTTCTAGGTCT
>QWCQ01000979.1_pt1 | contig 12904 bp, 10 predicted proteins | sample 1972701 | NCBI WGS metagenome assembly QWCQ01 (sample SAMN09866704, study PRJNA288562) | Human gut metagenome isolate pre4_stool, whole genome shotgun sequencing...
TAGAGGTTATATCACAACTATTTATATCATTTATAATCATATAGTAGTCGTTTTCTTTATCATTGATTGCTTTTTTACAAATTTCTTTAAGCTCACCATTTGTAAATTCGCCATTTACAAAACCATCCATAAAATCTTCATATGTGTAGTTTTCGTGCATTGAGATAACACAATATCTATTTATAGGTATATTTTTTATGTTTAAAATTTCTCTTGCAGTTTTATTTTTTTCAACACCAAAAGAGCCAATAAATAGTGTATTTTTCGATACCGAGCTACTTCCATAGCTAAGAATAAATTTAAAAAATAGCTCATAATAAATACATTGTTTGTTAAATTCTACCACATCTACAGGGTATGGCTTAAATTTAGAAGCAAATTCACTGCAAAGCTTTGTAAAATCATCTAAATTTTCAATTTTTTTAGCAAATGTGCTTGATAGAATTTTAAGATTGTTTTGATTGTAGATAAAAGAGTGTAAATTTTTATTTTCTATAAAAATAATAGATATAAACTCAGTTAAACTGTTTTGATCAAGTATATGAAACTCGCTTTTATCTTTAAAACCAGCATTTATTTTATTTTCTTCGCTAAAAGTAGTTACAACACTTTGAATAGAGTTCGATGAAAGAGAATTTTTAATAAGCTCTATTAACATCATTGGATGGTTGTGGAAAACTATATCAAAATACTTTTGTGCCAAATTTGGACTTAAAATTTCAAAAATTTTATAAAGCTGATCATAAAAACTTATAATTTTTTTCTTAAATTCTATTTTGAGTTCTCTATCTTCGGTGTATTTTTCATATTTTCTAGCGATATTTTCCATAAAAATATATAAAGAAACGCAGTTTGCACTTTCACCTTTTATGATATCTTCAACTGCTGAGTTTTGATTGCTTTCAAAGACCTCTTTACAGGATGAAATTTTATCTTTTAGTGCAAAATTTATATAAAAATTTTCCATATTGTTTTCAAAAAACCTATTTATGAAAAAATATCCCGCTTTTGGGTATTTAGAGCTTAAATTTAATATATTAATCTCATCGCTTCCACAAAATTCAATGTATGAATTTTGCAAAAAGTCATTTTCATTTTGACTAAAGCTTAGAACATTGGCTCTAAGGTTTTGAAGTAAATCAACTATTTTTATAACCTCTTTTTTTAAATTTATAGGACTACTTTTTTCTAAAAAAAGGTCCATTGCAACTTCTATTTGCATTGTTCAACTCCTTTTAAAAGTGGGACAAACTCACACTCATCAATTACTTCTTGGTTAAAATCTAATTCACTAATTTTTCTTATTTTTACTATTTTTTGGCAGCCATCTTTATAAAGTGGTGCAACTAAAATTCCTCCAACTTCAAGCTGATCTAAAAGTCTTTTATCTATCTCTTTTGCTGCGGCTGAGAGTAAAATTCTCTCATAAGGAGCATATTTTTTCCAACCAGCATTGCCATCATCATATCTTAAATGAACATTTGTAATATTTAGGCTTTCAAAGTTTTTTTTAGCTTCATTTACAAGCTTTTCAATTCTTTCGATTGTAAAAACTCGCCTTATAATTTTACTTAAAATCGCTGCTTGATATCCGCTTCCACAACCAATTTCTAAGACTTTATCAACCCCATCAAGCTCTAAGGCTAAACTCATCTTAGCAACTGTCAAAGGCGAGCTTATCCACTGACCGCCTAAAATAGGTTGTGGGTTTAGCTCATAAGCGTAAGCACTTATTGGCACAAAAATACTTCTTGGCACCTTACAAAACGCCTCATATAAAGCCGGTGTTAGATTTAGTGAATTTGCTATCTCATCAGCTAGTTTTTGGCATTTTAAAATTTCAAAATTTTCCATAATCTTACTTTAAAAATCATCAAAACTTAGACTGCCTTTGCTGTAATTTGTAACCTTACTTTCAAAGAAATTTGATTTTTGATCGTTAAATTTAGCAAAGTCATCAACCCATTTTATTGGGTGTTTTACATCATATTTTTTCTTTAAGCCAATCGCAGTTAGTCGCTGGTCGACTAAATAATGAATATAATCAGTTATAATATCATCTGTAAAGCCCATAATTTGGTTTTGAGTTATGTATTTTCCCCATTCTATTTCAAGCTCTCCAGCTTTTTCAAACATTTCATAGATTTTATTTATAATTTTTTCATTAAACAGATCAGGTCTTTCTTTCTTTACTGTATTTATCATGTTTTGAAAAAGTAAAAGGTGAGTTATTTCATCTCTTTGGATGAATCTTATCATTTGAGCAGAGCCTAACATTTTTCCAGCTCTTGCTAATGCATAAATTGCAGTAAATCCGCTATAAAAATAAATTCCTTCTAAAATTTGATTTGCAACCATTGCTAAAACTAACTTTTCTTCTGTTACATCACCAGCAAGGTCTTCATAAACGCTTGAAATATAATCATTCTTTTTTTTCAAAACTGCGTCATGTTTTTCCATTTCATATATTAAATCTGTATTTTCACAGATTGCCTCAACCATTACAGCATAGCTTTTAGAATGATTCGCTTCTTCATAGGCTTGACGAACTAGAATGGCATTTATTTCAGGAGCGGTAATATAGGGATTGATATTATCAGCTAAGTTATTGGTTTGGAAACTATCCATTGAGATAAGCTGACTCCAAACTAGATCATACATTCTTTTTTCAGCTTGTGTTAAATTAAAGTTGTAGTCTCTTACATCATCGGTTGTATCAACTTCTTTAGGAAACCAAGTATTTGCCTCCATTAAATCCCAAAGTTTTAAAGCCCACTGATATTTAGCTTTTGTGAAATTTAAAATTCCGTGCGGATTTCCACCAAAAACTTTTCTATTACCAAGTGTTTCATTTGACTCTGGATTATATATTTTTTTCTTATCAATTGTCATTTTGATTTGTCCTTAAATTTGTAATATTTAAATGATTTTATCTAAATAAGGCTTTAAAGAAAATGAAAATAGTAAGCAATTAAAAATTTCTTAACTCTATTTTTAAATTGGATTTAATTTTTTTTGGATCAAAGCTATTTGTTGGGTTTTGTAAAACTCCGAAATTCTCACCAGTTTCTAGGAAATTTTGCAAATAATAAACCCCTTTATAGCCAAATTTTTCTAGCATTTGGGCCATTTTTGAAATATCGTTTTCTGTAAAAATATCAGCGTGAATTGTGGTTCTAACTTCAAAAGGAAAGTCTAAACTTATTAGATATTTTAAAGTTTTTATAAATTTTTCATATAAATTAGAATTTGTTACTAAAAAATAGTTTTCTTTTAACGCTTTAAAATCAAGTGCAATATAATCAATTAAATTTAGTTTTATAGCTTTTTTTAAAATTTCTAAATTTGAACCGTTTGTGTCTATTTTAAGGCTAAAATTTCTTTTTTTAACCTCTTTTGCCAGATATAAAAAATCTTTATTTAGTGTGCATTCCCCACCACTAAAAACAACAGCTTCGAGCTTATTTATACGTTCATCTAAAAAGCGTAAAAACTCACTATTTTCTATAGTGCCACTGCTTTTTACAATTTCAGTGTTATAACAGTAAATACAACGCATATTACACCCTGAAAACCAAACAATACATGCTAGTTTACCTGGATAATCGAGCATTGTAAATGGCGTTATAGAATAAATTAGTCCCATTTTAGGCAGATTTTACTTTTTTGGGGTTTTCACAAAATTTAACTCTTTCATTGTGTTCACCAATTTTGCCAATATTAAAACTTTCCACCGGTCTGTGATAACCCATAACCCTTGTATAAACAACGCATTTTGTTCTTTTGTCTTTGTTTGCATTTAAAATTTCATCTCTACTCATTTTATTCTCCTTTTAATTTGTTTGTTTTAAAATTTCTTCATCACAATATGGGCAAAACTCATGCTCGCCTGCTATATATCCGTGAATTTTACATACGCTAAAAACAGGCGTGATTGTAATATATGGAAGCTTGTAGTTTGTAACTATATTTTTAACTAGGTTTTTGCACGCCTCTTTTGAGCTAATTCGTTCTTTCATATACAGGTGAAACACTGTTCCGCCTGTATAGTTACTTTGCAGTTCATCTTGTAAGTCAAGTGCTTCAAATGGATCATCTCCAAAATTTGCAGGAAGTTGTGTTGAGTTTGTGTAGTAGTTATTTTCTTTAGTTCCTGCTTGGATTATATCTGGGTATCTTTTTATATCTTCTTTTGCGAAACGGTATGTCGTGCCCTCAGCTGGCGTTGCTTCAAGATTATATAAATTCCCAGTAACTTGTTGAAAGGTTTTAATTTTTTCTCTTAGATGCTCTATTATTTCAAGTGAAAATTCCCTTCCAAATTTAGTTGTAATGTTTTCTTTATTGTTTGTGAAATTTCTTATCATCTCATTTGCACCGTTTATACCGATAGTTGAGAAGTGATTTTTAAACCCAGGTAGATATCTTGCGGTGTATGGATAGAGCCCTCGATTATACATTTCTTGGATAAATTTCCTCTTTTTTTCAAGTGTGCTTTTTGCTAGTTCGCAAAGATAGTCAAGTCTTTCAAAAAGTCCTTTTTTGTCATTTTTATATAAATATCCAAGACGGGCCAAATTTATAGTCACAACACCGATGCTTCCAGTCATTTCAGCACTTCCAAAAAGTCCACCACCTCTTTTTAAAAGTTCTCTTAAATCAAGTTGCAGCCTACAACACATACTTCTTACATGGCCTGGTTTATAAGCTTTTGGGTTTTCAACTAAATTTCCATTTTCATCTTTTATATATTGGCTTCCTATGAAATTTTGAAAATAGCTTGAGCCTATTTTTGCTGTATTTTCAAATAATGCATCAGCCACCTCACTATCCCAGTTAAAATCTTCAGTTATATTTACAGTAGGAATTGGAAAAGTAAAAGGCTGTCCTAGGCGATCACCTTTTGTCATTACCTCATAAAATGCTTTATTTATGGCATCCATTTCAGGCTGAAAATCGCCATAAGTCATGTCGATTAAATGCTTTTTGCCTCGTTTGTTTGCCAGTTCTAAAAGCTCTTTATCATCTTCCAAGTCTCTAAAAAGATGTTTGTCATCATGAGTTGGAATTTGGTCTTTTAAGTCACTTGGAGGAGTTAAATCGATGGTTATATTTGTAAAAGGGCTTTGACCCCAACGAGCAGGCACATTTAGATTAAATATAAAATTTGTAATGGCTTTTTTCATCTCAGAATAGCTTAGTTTATCTCTAAAAACATAAGGCGCTAAATATGTATCAAAACTTGAAAAAGCCTGTGCTCCAGCCCATTCGCTTTGTAATATACCTAAGAAATTTGCCATTTGATAAAGTGCTTCTCTAAAGTGCTTTGGAGGGCGGCTTTCAACCCTGCCTCTAACTCCGTTAAATCCTTCATTTAAAAGTGCTCTTAAGCTCCATCCAGCACAATATCCAGTTAAACAATCTAAATCGTGAATGTGATAATCACCATTTCTATGTGCTAAACCCTCTTCTTTGTTATAAACAGCATCTAACCAGTAGTTTGCTATGACTTTTCCTGCTGTGTTGTTTATAAGACCAGCGTTTGAATAGCTTGTATTTGAGTTTGCGCTTATTCGCCAATCAGTTCCATTAATATACTCATTTATTGTTTGTGTTGAGTTAATGTATGTTGTATCATCATTTAACCCTAGAATCTGTTCTCTTTGCATTTTATGGGTGTGGCGATAAAGCATAAAACTTTTTAACTCATCAAAATAGCCTGCCTTAAAAAGCGCTTTTTCAATAATATCTTGAATATCTTCAACAGCAACTACTTTTTTAAAAGTTATTTCATCCATAACTGCATCAAAAATACTTTTATCATAAGGCTTATTTTCACTTTTAAATGCTTTTTTTATAGCATCTTCAATTTTATATGGAAAAAACTCCTCTTTACTTCCATCTCTTTTTAGAATCTCTTTTTGTGCCAATTTTTATCCTGATTTTTTGAAATTTGATAAAATATTATAACTAAGCACTCTTAAAAACAGCATAAATTTTGCTGTTATTTTTGATATCAAATATCATAAATTAAGTTTATAAATTTGTTGTTTAAAAATAACTCCAAGTTCCATTTAAAGGCTATTTTAAGCCAATCATTATATAATAAATTAAACAACTTTTTAGGAAAAAATATGCGTAGAATTGATAGAAAACTAAGCGATGAAAGTGCTTATAAAATAGTAGATAACTGTGAGTATGCGACATTTTCTACAATAGATGAAAATGAAGTTTTTAGTATCCCTTTATCTGTTGTTAGAAGTGGAAATTTTATTTATATTCACGGAGCACCTGCTGGAAGTAAAAAAAGGCTTTTTGGGGACGGCAAAGAGGTTACAATAGTTTGTGTAAGTTATGTAAAAGTACCAAATTTAGGTGGTGATGAACTTAATAAATTTATGCAAAATCCAAAAAGCTTAGGAAGTAATGTTTTTACAACAGAGTATAAAAGTGCAGTTTTAAAAACATTAGCTTATGAGGTTTTAGACAGCGATGAAAAGATTAGAGCATTAAGGTTGTTATGTGAAAAATATACCCCAAAATATATGAAAGCATTTGACTTGGCTATAAGTGAAAGTTTAGAAAGAACAAATATCTATAAATTTAAGATAATTTCTATGAGTGCAAAAGCTAAAATTTTAAAGCAAATTTAAAAGTAGGGGCGATAAATTTAGTTTTTTAGCTTTGTGTTAAATAAAATTTCGTTTAAATTTTCATCGTTTATTAGATTTGCAAAATTTGTGATTACATTTACAAATCTTTCATTAAAGCTATTTAATTCTCTTTTTTCTAAGATGAGTTTTAAATAAAAAAGTTCTCGTTTTAAAATTTCTTGATATTTTTTGCTTTTTAAAATCTCTTTATCATGGTCGCCAAGTTTTCCAGCTTTTAAAAAATGAACTTCTCCATCTCTATCAAAAGGCGAAGCTAATTTGCGAATAACACTAAAAAGCAAAACATCATTTATATTTGCATCATTTTCTATTAAAAATTTAAAACTTTGTTTTTTATCAAAATCTTTTGCCTGTCTTAAAAGAATAGGTGAGTTTAAATCAATTTTTGGAAGTATATTTTTAAAAATTTCTACTAAAATTTCATCTTTCGTGTAGTAAATTGTAAATTCCATCACATTTATAGTGTCAATTTCTTTGTTAAAATCAAAGCCATTTTTTGCAAGAAGTCCATAATATTTTGGTAAATCACTGTCTTTTATAAGATTGTATTCCTCATTTGTGCCAAATAAGACTAAAAAAATATCTAAATTTTCATTTAAAAACTTTACAAATTCTTCGTTACTAAGTGCTTTTTCAAATAAATTTTCGCCCAAATTTTTGTTTAAATTCTCGCCACTGTTTTTGCTTAAATTTAAAATTTTGTTTTGAGCTAGTATCGCATAAGGAATTTGATACGTTTCTTCAAAGGCTGGAAACAGTAAAATACAAGCTTTAATGCTTCTTTTATCACAAAAAGCAGAAAATATATTTAAAATTCCAGTATCATATTTGCTACAAAAGAAACCAGCTTCATCCTTACAGACTTTTTCTTTTAAAATTTTAGCCTTTTCTTCATCTTTTTTAACAAAAATTCCATATTTTTGCATTATGCTTAGATATTCACAGCTTTTGTAGCCATTTTGGCAAGAATTTATGATATTTTCAAAATTTTGATTATCTAGCAAGTCTATTAAATGTGTATTCTCGCTTTTTAAAGCAAATTCTTTTGCATCATCTAAACTTTTGTCACTATAAAATGCCATTCCAAGTGATAAAAATATACATATACCTTTGTCGCCATTTTCGCAAAGCTTAATAGTATCTTTATTTATAAGAAATTCTGCCATTTTTTGCGGACTTATATTAGTTCCATCTATATCTTCACTATCGTTATTGTTTGTCATTATAGCTATTAAATCACAAATTTCATCATCGCCATTTTTGCATTTTTCTAAATTTGTATTTGTTATTTTTTTAATAGCTTCTTCACCAAACTCTTCAAAGACACTTGAAAAAGTCAAATTCAAGGCTAAAATCAAAAATATAAAAATTTTTTTCAAAATAAATTCCTTAAATTTAAGCTTTTAAAAAACGCATAATTTTACTGACAACCCTCGCACTCTATGCTTCTATCCATTGCAGCTTTTTCAGCAGCCACAGTATCAGGGCTTTGGCTTCTTAGATAATAAGTTGATTTTACTCCAAGCTTCCAAGCAAGTGTGTAAATGTTGTTTAATAGCCCGCCAGAAGCCTTATCAAGACTTATAAATATATTTAAACTCTGCCCTTGATCTATCCATTTTTGTCTAACGGCTGCTGCTTTTACAAGTAGAGTTTGGTCTAAGTCATATGCTGAGGTATAAAAATTCCATGTATCAAGCGTTAGATTTGGAACAACAACTGGGATCATTCCACTAAGATTGTGCTCAAACCATTTTTTCTTATAAACTGGCTCAATTGTTTGTGTTGTTCCAACCAAAATGCTTATGCTTGAAGTTGGCGCTATCGCCATTAAATATCCATTTCTCATACCATCTTGTTGAACTTTTTGTCTTAAGCTTTCCCAATCGCAAGAATTTTCATCAAAAAGTCCACCTCTTTTTACAAGTTTTTTAGCTTCCTCGCTTGCATTATCAATTGGCATTATACCTTTGCTCCAATTTGAGCCTTCAAAATCAGCATATTTGCCTTTTTCAACGGCTAAATTTGATGAGCTTAATATGGCATTGTAACTTATGTTTTCCATAATTTCATCTATTTTTTCAAAATGCTCGTAGCTTCCCCATGGTATTTTTTTCGTTGCAAGCATTTGTGCTTCACCCATAACACCAAGTCCAATCGCTCTTGAATGAATATTTGTATGCTTTACTTTTTCATGTGGATAGAAATTTAGATCAATCACATTATCAAGCATTCTAATGGCTATTGGAACAACTCTTTGAATGTCTTCTTTGGTGTTTATTTTGCTTAAATTTATACTTGCAAGGTTGCAAACCGCAGTTTTTCCTTGAATGTTTTCCTTTTCAACAATGAAAATATTTTTATTGTTTATAGAATCAAGCGATGTTATTTTTTTTGCTCGTTTTGTTACGCCATTATCGACTGTTACAATATCATCTTCATCAAAAAACATAATACTTTCATCTTCGAAAATGACTTTTATTTTATAGTAATCAGGCTCTGTATTTTGAAAAATTTCAGTACATAAATTTGAGCTTCTTATTATGCCTGAGTGAGGATTTGGGTTTCTTTTATTTGCATTATCTTTAAAAGCTAAAAATGGCATTCCAGTCTCAAAATATGAAGTTAAAATCTTTTTCCAAAGCTCTTTTGCAAGCATAACTGTTTTTGGAATGTTTGGATCATTTTCGTATTTTTCATACTCTTTTTCAAATTCTTCACCATATAAATTTGTTAAATTTTGCGTGTCAGCTGGATCAAAAAGTGTCCATTTTTCATTATTTTCAACTCTTTTCATAAACAGATCATTTATCCATAGTGCTGGGAAAATTTCATGAGCTCTGCGTCTTTCTTCACCTGAGTTTTTGCGAAGATCTAAAAAGTCACTTACATCCATATGCCAAGGCTCAATATAAACAGCAATCGCTCCTTTTCTAGTCCCTAGCTGATCAACCGCAACAGCAATATCATTCGTTATTTTTAAAAATGGTATTATTCCACCAGCTGCGTTTTTGTGTCCATCTATACTGCCACCCATAGCTCTTACTTTGCTCCAGTCCCAGCCGATCCCGCCGCCAAATTTAGAAAGTAGAGCCATCTCTTTATAGCTATCAAAAATTCCCTCGATGTTATCAGGTGTAGAGCCAATATAGCAAGATGAAAGTTGGTGGCGTGTTGTTCTTGCGTTAGATAGGGTAGGGGTTGCTGGCATAACTTCAAATTTGGATATTAAATCATAAAATTTTTTAGCCCAACTTTGGCAGTCAAACTCATTTTGAGCTAAAAACATAGCTATTGCCATGAACATATGTTGTGGAAGCTCAATTGGATTGGCGTTTTTATCTTTTAACAGATATCTATCATAAAGTGTTTTTATACCAAGATAGGTAAATTGTAGGTCGCGTTTTGGATCAATATAGCTATTTAAATCATCCAAATCATATTTTTCTTTTAAGCCAAGTAAAATTCGCCCAACCTCTTCACCTCTTTCAAAATACTCACGTAAATGTGGATATCCAGTATATCCTGTAACTTTGTGATAAAGATCATATAAAAACAGTCTCGCCGCTACAAAAGTCCAGTTTGGGCGATCAATATCTATCTTATCAACAGCTGTTTTTATAAGAGTTTGTTGAATTTCTTCTGTTGTTATCATATCTCTAAATTGAATTTTTGCATCAACTTCAAGCTCGCTTAAATTTACATTTTCAAGCCCTTCAACAGACTCTTTTGTGTATTTTTTGATTTTGCTTATATCAAGTTCTTCGGTTCTGCCGTTTCTTTTTATTACTTTCATTTGCTCTTTTTTTACCTTTCTTGTTTTTACTGTAATCTAACAATTTAATCTAAATATATTATTTACTCGCCAAAGACTCTTTTAAAAATTCCATCTACATTTTTTGTGTAATATGAGTAGTCAAAACAGTGCTTTATCTCTTCATCGCTTAAATTTGCTTTTAGGTCTTCATCTTTTAATAAGTTTTGTAAAAATAGGCTGTGATTGCTTTCATCTATTGCTTTTTTGCCATTTTGCAAGTCAGCCCAAACCTTCATTGCGTTTCTTTGAACTATTTTATAGGCATCTTCTCTTGAAATTCCTTTTTTTGGAAGTTCAAGTAAAATTCTTTGTGAAAAGACAAGTCCGCCTGTTAAATTTAGGTTTCTCATCATATTTTCAGGATAAACAACTAAATTTTTAATCAAATTTGTAAGGCGGTTTAGCATAAAATCAGCTGTTATAAAGGCATCTGGAAGTATAAATCTCTCAACTGAGCTATGGCTTATATCTCTTTCGTGCCACAAAGCGACATTTTCCATCGCAGGAATTGTATAGCTTCTTAAAACTCTGCAAAGTCCGGTTACATTTTCACTCAAAACAGGGTTTCTTTTATGAGGCATTGCAGAACTTCCTTTTTGCCCAGGACTAAAATATTCCTCGCACTCATAAACCTCTGTTCTTTGGTAGTGGCGAACGGCAACGGCTATTTTTTCACAACTTGAAGCTAGAATCGCAATAGCTGAAATAACTTGTGCGTAGCGATCTCTTTGTATTACTTGGTTGCTAGCTGGCGCTGGACTTAAGCCTAAATGCTCACAAACTAACTCCTCAAGCTCAAGTGGAGCGTGAGCAAAATTTCCCATAGCTCCACTTATTTTTCCAACACTAATTACTTTTTTAGCATGATTTAAAAGCTCTAAGCTTCTATTTATCTCATCATACCAAATCGCCAAAACAAGTCCAAAAGTTATTGGCTCGCCATGAATTCCATGACTTCTGCCAACCATTAGTGTATTTTTATGCTCAAATGCACGGGTTTTTATAGCTTCTTTTAAGTTTTTAACATCTTCTATGATTAGTTCTAAACTCTCTTTTATCTGAAGTGCAACAGCTGTATCTATGCAGTCACTTGAAGTCATGCCGTAGTGCAAAAATCTACTCTCACTTCCTAAGTTTTCGCTAACACTTGTTAAAAATGCTATTACATCATGCTTTGTTACTTTTTCTATTTCATTTATTCTATCTATGTCGAATTTTGCATTTTCACAAATTTTTTTGCATGACTCATCATCTATAAACCCGAGTTTATTCCAGGCCTTTACAGCTGCTAACTCAACTTTTAACCAAGCATCGTATTTTGCTTTTATCGTCCATTTGTCGCTCATCTGTTTTCTAGCATATCTTTCTACCATCTTTTACCTTCTTTTAAACAAAATTTTTATAAAGTTATAATCTATCATTTTAGCAAAAAGAGGGTAAAAATTGCCTTATATTATGAAAAAAATAGCTTTTGCCAATGGTGAAAAAGCTTATCAAATTTTACTAAATTTAGGTTATAAGATGAGTCAAGCTCAAAAATTTATAGACAAAAAACGACTTTTTAACTTTGATGAAATTGTTACTTCGAAAAATCAAATTTTAAATGGAGATGTTTTTTTAATTGATTATCAGTGTGAATCAAAGGGTTTAGAGCCTATTTTTGAGGACGAAATTTTGGCAGCATTTGATAAGCCAAGTGGAGTTTTAACTCATCCAAATGGAAGAAACTCAAACTACTCTATAAATGATGAAATTTGGTCAAAATTTGGGCGAGATGCAAGTGTGGCACATAGGCTCGATAAAGAAACAAGTGGAGTTTTGCTTGTTGCTAAAAATAAAATTGTTGAAAAAGAATTGAAACTAAAATTCCAAAATTTAGAAATAAAAAAAACATATTTTGCTATGGTTAAAGGTGTTGTTGAAAAAAATTTTACAGTAGAAAATTTTTTGAATACCGATAAAACAGCCACGAGTTTAAAAAATAAAATGTATATCCAAGCTAGTGGAAAATTTGCAAAAACCGAGTTTGAGATAGTTCAAATTTATGAAAAAATAGGCTTTACTCTTTTAAAATGTATTCCAAAAACAGGGCGTCAGCACCAGATACGAGTGCAATTGTTTCACGTGAAACATCCAATAGTTGGAGATACACTTTATGGAGTTAGTGATAAGTTTGCTAGTGATTTTTTAGATGAAAAAATAAGTGCTGAAAGTAGGGTGAAAACCACCGGAGCCAAAAGACTTTTACTTCATTCACAAAGCTTAGAATTTAACTTTAATGGAAAAACTTATAATATCAAAAGTAATTTCAATGCAAAAAATGAATTTGAAAAATTAATAGGATCTTATTAAATTTTAAGATACTAAAGTGAGAATAAATATTTGTTTTTTGTTAGAATGCTTTGTTAGAATG
>QWCQ01000983.1_pt1 | contig 12846 bp, 13 predicted proteins | sample 1972701 | NCBI WGS metagenome assembly QWCQ01 (sample SAMN09866704, study PRJNA288562) | Human gut metagenome isolate pre4_stool, whole genome shotgun sequencing...
AAACACCCTCTTTTGCTTGCTCATAGGGTCGTGGTTGTATATTCTCTTATTCCTATCTTCAAGATAGGAGTTTATGGAATACTTGCGTTTTCTTTCTTGTGGGCAAGGATCAGCTTGCAATTTTATCTCCTTTAATTATCTGAATAGTTGTCGAAATATCCTTGGATTAGGATGATTGGTGTTCCCTTATCACCTGAACCACTTGTTAGGTCACAAAGTGAACCTAAAAGATCTGTGATTTGTCTTGGAGTTGTACCGAGTGTTTCGTTCTTTCCGATTAACTTATCAGCCTTGTGAGTGATTTTTTCTCTAATAGCCTTATCTCTTTCTTCGCCAGATAAGTCTTCTAGTTCTGTATCAGCTATATATTTTATTTTAATTTCATTAGGTGTACCTACTAGGCCATCTGTGAATGCTGGGGAAACAACTGGATCAGCAAGCTCCCAGATTTTTCCTACTGGGTCTTTGAAGGCTCCGTCACCGTAGATCATAACCTCAATTTGCTTGTCAAATTCATCTACTAGTCTTTTTTGTAGACTATCTACAAAGTTTTGTCCATCTCTTGGGAAAAGTTTTACCTTATTGTCTGTAGATAGGTTAGATCCTAAAAGACCATAATCTTTGTTAAAGCCAGATCCATCAATTGATTCGGTCATAATCTCGTCAAGCTTTAGTACTTTTTTGGCTCCATTTTCTTCAAGTTGTCTTTTGACAAGATTTCTTGTGTGAATTGAAGAAACTAGGACTTGGTCTGTGAATTTGAGAGCGTCTACAGGATTATTTAGAAAATGAATTTCTGAATTTGGTGCGATTTCCTTGTAGAAGTCTGGGTAAGAGATGCCAGTAAACTCGTGTTTGTAATCTCCTGCAAGCTTCTTGTACTCATCCATATCGAGTACGTCTTGGTAAGGGTTTACGTCTGAGTTAAAGAGGTCCATCTCATCTATTAGCCAGTTTCCTACTTCATCTTGTGGGTAGGATAGGCAGATGTGAAGTTTCTTGCCTGTTAGGGCGAAGGCCTTCAAGAGAATTGAGAATCTGTTTCTGCTTAAGATTGGAAATAGGATTGCTAGCTCATCTCCATCGAACTTCTTGTTTACATCTTCTGCGATTTGCTCTATTGTTACGTAGTTTCCTTGGGCACGAGCAACAAGAGATTCTGTGATGCAGACTACATCCTTATCACGAAGAGTTATATCTCCCTTATCACTTGCCTTTTTTACTACATCGAAAACTGTAGTAACTAGATCGTCGCCTTCTTTGATTATTGGGGCTCTAAGTCCCATTGATACTGTTCCAATTATTCTTTCCATTTTTATTCCCCTTTCGTTTGAATTATACAATAATTAAATATCCATTACAATACAGCCTAATAAAGAATTTCGCCTTACTTTCAAGGTTTTTCTAGTAAAGGAAAATAGTAAATAAAATTTTTTATATTTTTTAGACAAACGAAAGTTCTCCAATAATTTGTCATTTTTACTAGTATTTCTCGATTTTTTGTAAAACGATATCAAATTTATCTATAAAGTCTAAAAAAAGATGCTAAAATTAACTTCTAGCATCAAATTTGTGTTTACATTTCGGACATTTGACCTTAATCTTGCCCTTGTGCTTGGGAATCCTAAGCTCCTGCTTGCAAGATGGGCATTTGATATACTTAAAGTCCTTGTCCTTCTTGTTTTTCTTTCGCGTCTTTACTTCGCTTTTGATTGGGTCAATGAATTTCTCCTTAAACTTCCTATTCTCCGCTACTCTCTTGTACTTGTTGGTAGATAAAACCCTAAAAAGAGCATAGGCTACCAAAAGCATGGAGAGTCCGCTTAGGACGGAAGATTTGGCAAAATAAGATATTACGCTTAGGATAATCCCTGCCCAAATCAAAAATATGCCGTATTCATCAATTCCTGCTCTATTATTCATCTAAGCCCTCAACTAACTCGTCCATAATCTTGGATATATCTCCTTTTATCACATAATCTGCCCTAGCATCCCTGCTGGTTGGGTCCTTGTTAATTAATACAAGCTTATTACCCTTGTAGAAATCCAATAGTCCTGCCGCAGGATAAACTACTAGAGAAGTCCCTCCTACTATTAGGATATCAGCATTAGCTATAAGATTTACTGCATAACTAATATTGTTTTGGTCAAGGCCTTCGCCGTAAAGGACAATGTCAGGGCGAACAATCCCACCGCAAGCATCACAAGTTGCCACATCAGCGAAGCCTTTTACATAGGAAAGGTCGAAGCTTTTGCCGCACTTGGTGCAATAATAATCACGGAGATTGCCATGAAGTTCGATTACGTTTTTGCTACCTGCTTCTTGGTGGAGGCTGTCTATGTTTTGGGTGATAACTCCCTTAAGCTTACCCATCTTCTCAAGCTTCGCAAGAGCGAGGTGGGCCTTGTTTGGCTTTATACCTTCAAGCATGAGATTGTTCTTGCAATAGGCCATAAACTCATCTGGATGGTCTACGAAAAACTCATGGCTTAGCATATATTCAGGTGAATACTTGGAGTCATTTTCCCTATTGTAAAGGCCTGTAGCTGATCTAAAGTCAGGCACGCCTGATGCTGTCGATACTCCAGCTCCTCCAAAAAACACTATATTATTGGAATCTTTGATTAATTCTTTAACTTTATTAATTTCTTCCATAAGATCCTCCTATGATAAATCTAGCTTCTGGTCGATGTATCTTTTGTTTACAAAAAACAATATTACATTCACTAGGACATAATAAACTAGGGGAGTGATAATCTTGTAAAGGCCTCCCTCTCCAATAGCAAAGGGAAAGATAAAGGCAAGCCCCATACCAGGATATCTTACAAGCGTTCCATTTACGAGTACAAGGGCCGAAAACTGGGTTATGATTATGGCAGGTATTATTATCAAAGTTAAGTTGATAATCATGAAAATCCAAGACACTCTTCCCGTGAAGCGAGTCCTTGCCATATTCAAATTCAAGACTTGACCTATCAATACATCTACTAGTAGTCCAAATACCATGTAGTAGATAAAATCTCCTCCTATATTGTAGCCTAAAAGATAGAGACTTATGGTAAAAATAAGCCCGCTTATTAGGTAAAAAGCTACCAGGCCACAAAGCTTGGCCAAAAGGAAGGACCTTGTAGTAATGGGTAGGCTAAAGGTAAGCCTTGCTCTTTGTGTAAAATAATCCTTGTAAAGGAAGTTGATTACAAAAATCAAATTCACTCCTACAAAAAATATTATACTTGATATAAATAATATATCTGTTATAAGCCTATTTCTAAGAAAAAAGCTTAAGCCCACAAAGGATTTGACCAGGATTATAGAAAGCATGATTATAAGTTGAATCAACAAGATAGTAAAAATATAGGTCTTGTTAGTTTTTAGATCGTATTTGATAAAGTTTTTCATAATAAACCATACACTTCCTTGTAATAATCTGAAATTTCCATCATGTTTTCTTCCCTAATTGTGATCGCATCCTTGTGCATGAGGACCTTGCCCTTATCTAGAAAGATTATATCCTCGAAGAGATTTTCCAAATCGCCTATCTGATGGGTCGTTATAATAAAAGTCTTTCCCTTGCCCATCTTTTCTATAATCATATCGATTACTGCTTGTTTGGCAACAGGATCGACCCCATCTACCGGCTCATCCATTATGAAAATATCGGCATCTCTCGACAAATTAAGGCTGATAAGAAGCCTTTCTCTAAGTCCCTTGGATAGGTCCTTGGTCATCTTATCACGAGGAATACTCAAATAATCTAGGAGCTTGTCGCTTTGGTTTTTGTCAAAATCCTTGTAGAAATCTCCATACATATCGATCGTCTCCCTTACAGTAAGCTTCTCATAAAGATAATATGAATCTGGTAGATATGAGATCATAGACTTAGTCTCTATACCAGGACTTTTCCCATCGATTAAAATCTTTCCGGAATCCTTCCTCAAAAGACCCACTATAAGCTTAAGGAGGGTCGACTTGCCTGATCCATTAGGACCCAAGAGGCCTACGACCTTGCCCTTTTCTATTTCTAGACTTAAATCATCAATAGCAAGGGTGTCCTTGTATTTTTTTGTTAAATTATCAATTGTAATAATCTTATCCATTGGCCATCCCTCTCATTTCTAATAGCCTTAGAGCCTTTTCATAATCAAGACCAAGTGAATTCATATTATCCAAAAACTCGTTGATAAATCTGTTGGAAAATTCATCCTTTAGCCTTCTTATAATATCATCATTCACATGAAGGTAATAATAATCAATAGCCTCAAATACAAAACCTGCCTTAATCATACTGGAGATTGCTTGGTCTACGTAGCTAGGATTTACCTTAAACTTGTTTGTGAAGAAGGTCTTGGCATATAACTTATCTCCGTCCTTAAGCCTTCCAGAAATAATCTCCAAAGCAATAAAATCTCTTATTTCTTCTTGTTTTGTCCTATAAGTCATAAGCCCTCAACTAATAAAATCTATATCCAAATCGTACATCTTAACCCCATCGAGGAAAACACGCATAAGCTTATCCCCATAATCGCCTAGGTTAGCGTAAATCTTTTTGTAATTGATTATCCTAAAAGAAGCGTCAACATAAATAAGCTGGTCGAAAAGGGCATCTAGGTTTTCTACCTTATAATCAAAATCAAAATTCTCATTCAAAATCTCGTAGAATCTCTCCTTGTCAGTAAACAAATTCGCATCAATATTAATCATGGATTTATCCTTTCAAAAGTCTCATAATGGTCCTTGGTGTAGTAAATATTTGTATCCTCGTCGAAAACTATCCTCTCGGCTCCTCTTCTTCCGCCCTTGTAGTTGACGTCAGCCTCCTTGTAATTTCCTTCGGGAAGATTTCCTTCGAAGTTTCCGAAATAATCTCCACCGATCACGGCCTTGTCAGTAACATCCCACAAATTGCCATCCTTAGGAGACCAACCCAAATCCATAGCCTCCTTCTTGGTAATGTAATTTGGAGGAAGATGGTTAAACTCGACAAGGTATGAGCTAACATCCTCCAAGCTATAGTAGGAGCCATCCTTGTCTAGACCCTTTCCTTCTTCTCCAATATTTTCTTCTATAATTTCATCACTTATCTTAATATCCTTATCACCCGTAAGCCTACAAGATGTAAAAATCAAGGCTAGAAGGATTAAAAGATAAGAAAAATACTTTTTGACTTTCATTTTTCATCTCCTTATGGTATCATTATAACAGATTCTCTTGAAGGAGAGGAAGGAATTTTAGAAAATATTTAAAATTTTTCAAAAAAGATTTGACAAAAAGAAACATATGTCGTATACTATAATAGTCAGTTGATGACGGGGTGTGGCGCAGCTTGGTAGCGCGCGTGTTTTGGGAACATGAGGTCGAAGGTTCGAATCCTTTCACCCCGACCAAGTTAAAGCAACCGTGAGGGTTGCTTTTTTTGTATTAAAATATTATTGATTGGTACTTACGGCTTTGAGAAGGTGAGGCTCGAAGGTAAGTATGCTTTCATACAAACTCTTCTAGCTGGAATAATTTTGAGATGTCTCCGCTTCGGTCGACGGTAGTTTTCGGATTCAGGACAAGCATAGCTTGACCTTCATCTCGAAAAACCTCGATTAAGGTCTGCCATCAATTCACTTCGTTCATTGTGGCCAGAACCATTAGACATAAGGGGGAAATGGTAGTGCTTACTATTAGATAATTTAAAATACTTCCATTGCTTCGACCGTAGTGGAGAAGCCCCTTGGGAATTTGCTTAGATTAATTTTTCTTTTTTATTTATATCTCATCATAGACTGTAGACCACTCACATTCGTTCGAGGTGGTTGTGGGGTCAGTCAATCTTACAATTTCATTATAGCTGGGGGCTTTTGTGAGATCCCTCCACTTCGGTCGGGATAAGGGAAATACTTCGTTCAAGATAAGATAGGTACTTCTGTCGGTATAAGTGTTTAATTAGCTAATTATGTTAATATTATAATCTACCTATCGACATTAGGGTTATCTTTAAATAACTATAATGTGATTTATTCCAATTCCCTTGCTTCGACCGAAGCGAAGAAGCCTCTTGGAAATAAGTTGATTGCTTAGATATATTTTTTCTTATGATTTACATGTCGTATTAGACTGTAGACCTCTCACATTCGTTCGAGGTGGTTTACAGGCTAATATTGGCTTTGTTCCCTATGACTATTCCAATAGAGACGGAATTTTATAAGAGATGTCTCGACTACGCTTCGCTCCGCTCGACATAAGGGCGGGTGATGATTAACTCTGTTTTAGATAATAAGGGATATGTTTAACTTAATATTATGTAAAATGATAGCCTTCCCTTGCTTCGACCGAAGTGGAGAAGCCCCTTGGGATATTTTCTTAGTGGCGTTGAATTTTGTGAAATGTCTCCACTTCGGTCGACATAAGGGTCTATTATATTTCATTTATCATTGTTCTAGCAACTTGTGATATAAGGATTATGCTTAGTTTAATTTTATGTAAAGTTCTCCACTTCCCTTGCTTCGACCTTGTGGAGAAGCCTTTTTTATTACTTTAATTATAAGATTACCATTGCCTTTTGATTTTTCTGGATAAATGAGTTAAATTTTCAAAAATCATCTACTAAAAATCCCTTGGATTTACTTTTCCAAGGGATTCATCTTTTATTTGTTTTTTCTTGTGTAATTTATTCTTTTAAATAATCTTACTAGGAGGAGGATTATTAGGATAATTCCTAAGCCTGCTCCTATTTTTGTTAAAAGGCTTGCTCTTTGCACTCTTTTTACTGGAGCTTGGGTCTCATTTTTCTCTTCTTTCTTTTCTTCTTCTCCACTAGCCTCAGTTGGCTCTTCGTATCTTATGCAGTTTACTAGGAGTCTGTCTGGGCGTGGTGGATAGAAAGGTGAGCATGTTAGGAGGGTTAGGACGTCTTGGTCTCCTCTTTTGTCGAGTCTATCCCAATCATATGGGCCTATTACTTCTTTGTCGCTTACCTTGTAGTGGAGGGTCTCTGTTGCTCTTTTGACGTAGACGTCGTCTCCTTCGACTAGCTCGTCTACGTAAAGAAACATGGTATCTCCCCACCAGTCTCTGTGGCCTGCTATAACAGATCTTGTTCCCTTACCCCCTATTGGAATACTTGTTCCTTCTACTTGGGCGACTCCTCTTGATATATGATCTAGGGTCGCATCAAGGTAGATTGGGAGGTTCTTACCGAGTTTTGGGATTTCCAGGTAGGCGAAAACTTCATTTGAATTTTTGAAGTAATTGTAGCGGTTTTGGTTGTCTTCTGTAGTGAAGGGATCTAGGATGCTGGTGTCGGAGTTTTTGACAAGCTCGTTGTATTTTTCGGCAGCCTTGTTTTCTTCTTCAATTTCTTCTTTTGGCCTTTGCGCTTGCTCTTTTTCGAATTCTTCTAGTCTCTTGTTATAGGAAATCTCGTTTGCGGTCCTATTTATCAAGGGCACTGTTACAAAAAGTAGGCCAATAAGGATAAGAAGATATCCTATGAAGCTAATTTTTGTTAGTTTTGATTGTTTTTTCAATATCTTCTACCTCTTTTCTTAAGTTTAGTGATTTTCTTTTCTCTCTAGTTGATACTATTATCAAAAATACCAATATAGGTATTAGTATTAGCAGCAATTGGAAAAAGTCTGGTTTAAATCTAGGGGTATTGGCAATACCATCGTCTATGGCCTCTTGGTAAGGAATCCTATAGCCTCTTACCAAAAGCCTGTGTGAGTTAATCATGTATGGTGTACAGGTCAAAAGAGTAGCGTAGTCCTTACCTTCTTGGACTAGGACTGGCTCAAAGTTAGTAGGCTCTACTACCATGATTTGATCCACCCTGTAGGCCAAAGTTCCCTGGATGTTGTGGAAGTAGAAAATATCTCCTTCGACAAGTTGGTCCAAGTACCTAAACAAAACAGCTTCTGGAAGGCCCCTGTGGGCTGTTATAACCGTGTGGGTAGACTTACCACCTACAGGAAGAGAGGTCCCCTCCAAGTGTCCGCAGCCCTTCTGTAGGACTGTCTCGCTTGTACCAGCATAGACGGGAAGATCCTGGTTGATTCTAGGTATCTCGACGTGGCCTATCATCTCATTTACTTCAAGCATATGAGCGTAGTAGGCCCTCGCTTCTTCTTCCTTCTTGCTGTAGGGGTCAGAGAGCCTTGAAGGGTCTAGGGTCTCGTTGTAGGCCCTTGCAAGCTCCATCCTCTTGTTTATCTCTTCTTCGTTGATTTCCTTCGTCTGCTTGACAAACTCGATTATCTCCTCATCTGCCTTGATTTCATAGAACTTCTGGGAAATCATTGGATAAGAGAATATTAGAAGTCCTACCAGAAAGATTAGACCAAACTTTATCTTATCTTTTAGCTTAGTCTTCATCTTCTTTCACCTTCTTGGACTTATTCATCAATTTGTCTTGTCTTTGTCTAATATCTTCAATCCTTGTGTAATATTTCTTGTTATCTTTTCTTAGCTTCCATAGGTAGATTATCAAGATAATAATCAAGAATAAGGCTATGAAGAATAAGAGTCTAAAGATCCAGTTTGCCTTGGTAGTTCTAATTAGCTCCTCGTCTACAGCAGGTACATAAGGCACCCTGTGGCCCCTAACAATGAGTCTGTGGGAGTTGATCATTATCGGAGTACATGTAAGGAGGGTTACATAATCATGGCCCGGATCGATTAATAAGTCGGAGAAGTTGGTAGGCTCTATGACCTTAATTTGATCGACTTGGTAGGCTAGAGTTTCTGAAATATTGTGGACGTAGAACTTATCTCCTATCTCAAGCTCGCTAAGGTGGGTAAAGAGAGTAGCCTCAGGTAAGCCTGAATGGGCTGTAAGGACCGAGTGGGTGGAGTTACCACCAATTGGAAGAGATGTTCCTTCCAAGTGTCCTACTCCCTTTTGGAGAACTTCCTCGGCTGTTCCTGCATAGATAGGGAGGTCTTGGTTGATCTTTGGTATCTCGACGTGGCCTATCATCTCGTGGACTTCAAGCATCCTCGCATACTCTGCCCTTCCCTTTGCCTGCTTATCCTTGGCATAAGGGTCCTCTGAGACAGCATTGTTCAAGGAATCGTTGTAAGCTCTGGCAAGTCCCATCCTTCTTTCGATTTCTTCTGTAGCTAGCTTATCTGTCCCTTCGTTAAAGACTGATACTTGGTTATTGGAATCAATCCTGTAGTAGAGTCTATTTACAAGAGGATAGAGAGCTACCAGGAAACCTAAGAAGAAAACAAGTCTGAAGGTCCACTTGGCCTTTTTGGAAGGTTCTTTCTTAATATTTTTATTTTCTTTATTTTTACGTAAAATCGCCATCTAAAATCCTTTATAAGCAAAATAGATACGATATCCCTACCGCATCTATCTTAAGCTATGCAAGTTCTTGTTTTTTATCTTGATTTCTGATAATGATAAATCCTGCCACGATCATAAGTAAACCAATAGCAAAATAAATCCAAATCCTAATATCTCCAGTCTTAACTAATGGACCACGACTCCTTGAAGTAAGTGTCTTGGTTGGAGTAGAAGGAGTTTCTGGTGGTGTTGGTGGAGTTGGAGGAAGAGTTTCCTCTTTTGGTGGCTTATGTGCATTTTCTATAAGCACAGGCGTATTCAAGGATGATGTTGCACTTATATCAAATTCTGTAAACTCATCAACTGGATTGTAGTTTTCAGGAAAGCCTACTTCTTTTAGTCTATAGTGACCATATTCTAGGTCTGTCACCTCTAAGGCTCCATTAGCATCTGACTCTACGATGTATTCTGATCCATTTCTAACTACTGTCATATACTTATCGTCAACTAGCTTTTGAACCTTAAACTTAGCTCCAGCTAGTTTTTTGCCGTGGTCGTCTTTGTCGACCTTGATAAAACTATGACTTCCCTTTGGATTTTCTCCAGGTGGTGTTGGATTATCTTCGTTTTCAGGCACGTTTTCAACCATTACAGATTTAAGTTCACCATTAACTTTTATATTATGATTTTCATCAACGCTAAATTCATAAGAATCCTCGGATTTTATATATCCTTCTATAGTGCTTATCTCTTTGAAATAATAGTCGCCTGCTGGCAATTCACGAAGATAGATTTTACCTCCAGATTTGGTTTCGATATCTGTAAGATCTCCCGCTTCGTCATAGATATATTCGCCAGGAATCTTTCCTTCTCTAAACTTAAGTTTATCTTCGCCATCTTTCTTGTAAACAGCAAACTTTACTCCATCAAGAGTCTCTGTTGTTCCCTTTTTTACCTTGATTAAAGATGGGATTCTTTTATTCTCAAATATTATATCGCCTTCGCCAGGCTTTTTAGCTTCAGATATAATACCTTCATTTAAAGTTTTATCATAACCTTCGATTGCCTTGACTTCCTTAAATACATAGTATGAATTTTCGTCAAGACCTGAAACTGTTATTTCTCCGTCTGTGTTCGTTTGTAATACTGTAGCAAGTTTTTCATCTTCTATTTCTGCCTTAAATTTATAAGTACCAAGACTACCTTCTACTTCAATCGGAATGTACTTAAATCTTTCTTCCGAAGAACTCTTTTCGCTATCAGTATCTTTGACTCTCTTAAATAATTTAAACTGAACCTTATCTAGCTTGATATTAGGATCATAAGCATCTACCTTGATTAGTTTTAAATCCTTAGTAGGGTTCTCAACTTCCTTCTTCATATGATATAGGAGAGAACCATCTTCTGCTCTTTCTTTAATATCATCAGGAATTTTAATTATAGCTGTTACAAGTTCTCCACTTTTTTGACCAGATTCTTTATCCATAGCAGCAACTCTTTCCTTAGAATCGTCTGTTTCTTTTATTAGATAATATCCTGGTTCAAGATCCTTAATAAGTATTCTTTCAGTATTTAGTTTAGATAAATCCTCTTTAGTAAAATCCTTGAATTCTTCTGATGAAAAATCAATCTTATCATATAGTTTTCCATCATATTTTATTTTAGCTAACTCACTTAACTGTCCTTCTCCGAGATTTTCATCTGCCATAAGTTCTTTCTCAGATTTCTTATTATAGTCATCTCTTAATTTAAGCAAGTCCTTGTCTTTTAATGATTCTTCATCTAATTTCCAATATCTAACTTGTCTTTGAGACGATTTGAAATCAAAATTTTTAAAAAAATCTTTATCTTCGTTCTCTTGAATAGCCTTATTGGCAGACCAAGCACTGATATCGTATTCTATACTTAAATTTTCTTTCACCTCTCCCTTAGCCAAACCCGCAGGTGCGAGGAAAAAGGCTTGGATAAGCATTAGAATTGGCAGGATTAGTGCTACCAATCTAAATTTTCTCTCCCTTTTCATATCTCCTCCTAGAATTTTATGTATGTTTTTCTCCTAAAGCCCCTAGATTTTATGTAAGATTTTATAATAATATATTTCAATCTTAAATATTTCTAACAAAAGCTTTCTTTTTACTATTATTATAACATAGTTTGCTAAATAACACCATATATTTTGAACATAATTTTTGCTTATTAAAGTAAAAGGGGCTATTGCAGAATGAATAAATCGTACCATTATCGTTAGAAGAACCTCCACGGAAATTTTGCCTCCATCAGCCGGCAGGCACCACTGAAAATTTCCTAAGAGAACCTTCTAACGATGGTACGATGATTATTCATAGTTTTGCAACAGCCCTTTTTTGTAAATATATATTTTAGAGAAGATTTTATTTATTTTACCTATTAGCAGTAGCTACAAGCTTGATTCCTGTGCCTGCTATTGAGTCGATTATAACATCTCCTACTTTGATAGGAGCCTTGGCAACGGCTTCGTTAATTTCTGCCATCGCTTCTTTCATTTTTCCTTTTGGTATCGCATCTGAAGTCTTCACTGGAACAGAGTAAGCAGTTCCTCCTTCAACTTTGACAGTTGATGTTACAGTTCTTACTGGGTTTTTCACTTCGTTTCTTGCGTAAACTTCACCCCTTTTGCAGGTGTTTCCTGTGATGTCTGTTATTGTTCCGTCATCATCCATAGTTACTGTTACACTGCAGCCTAGAGGACAATTGATACATGTTAATTCCTTTTTCATATTTCCTCCAATTTAATTTCTATTTCCTTAGCTCCTTCTGGAAGGTCTTCTTTCTTTAGGATTAGATCTTCCATTTCTCCTGGAGCGTAGACTAATTTTCTTTTCTTTGCTACTTCTTTTCCATCAACGAACATCTTTAGGATTCTGTTTTGGTAGACATTATTTACCCTAAATCTTACGATTGCAGAATCTGCCATTGTGTCTGGGTTGATGTATTGTGGCAAGGTGTAAGATATGCCTTCCCCTGCTGTTAGGTAGATTGGTTCTGTCTTGGACTCTTCGAATTTGCCTTCGATATAGTGGGCTGCATTTTCTGCTGCTAGCTCACTTTCATCTGTTACGTAATCTACTAGGTCGTGAACGTGTAGGACGTTACCGCAAGCGAAGACTCCTGGGATATTTGTCATTAGTCTATCTGATACGACAGCTCCCTTAGTTTTTGGATCTATTTCGATTCCAGCTTCTTTGGTTAGTTCGTTTTCTGGAAGGAGTCCTACTGATAGAAGGATAGTATCGCAGTCATAGTGTTTTTCTGTGCCTGGTATTACCTTCATGTTCTCATCAACTTGGGAAAGGGTACAGCCTTCTACCCTGTCTTTTCCTTCGATGCCTGAAATTGTTGTGTTAAAGTATAGTGGTATATCAAAGTCGTCTAGACATTGAACTATGTTTCTCTTTAGTCCACCAGAATATGGCATGATTTCTGCTACACATTGGACTTCGGCACCCTCTAGGGTCATTCTTCTTGCCATGATAAGTCCGATATCACCTGATCCTAGGATTACGACTTTCTTTCCTGGCATATAGCCTTC
>QWCQ01001377.1_pt1 | contig 12836 bp, 8 predicted proteins | sample 1972701 | NCBI WGS metagenome assembly QWCQ01 (sample SAMN09866704, study PRJNA288562) | Human gut metagenome isolate pre4_stool, whole genome shotgun sequencing...
CAAAAATCCTCCCGATACACCCGCGGGAGGACCTTTTTTAATGGAGAGATTCTATGTAATTTTCCAGCATATCCGCCAATTTTTCGTTTGCTTTGAGGCCGGGAGCAAGGGAAATGAAGCGGAGATTGAAATCATCGTCACTTCCTTCGGGAATTTCTTTGGGAAAGACCGCCCATACTTCCTTGACGGGACGGCTGTTTCTTAACGATTCCGTTTCCGTCATGTCCCTGTAAAATTTCGTATTCATATCCCTGTACGCATTGAACTGGCTGCGGATACCCGCACTTCTTTCGGGATCACGCCAGAGGAAGAAAATATCTCTGTATTTGAAATCGGCGGCAAGGGATCCGAAATATTCGTCGCCTTTATAGCAGTCCATGCGGAAATCGGGACGGCGGTGACTGTTATTCGTATAAAGCGGCGCACCGGCCCGGTCTGTTTCCGCCGAACTTTGCGGCACAGAACCGTCATAAACAAGGCGGACCTTTTCTTCTCCTCTCGTGAGAATAATCGCGGCACCGCCTTCGAGAGAAGACAGTCTGTACCGCCCTTCTTCTTTGATAACCGCCGGTCCCGCTTCAATTTCCCAGTCTTTTTTCTCCAAGGCTTTGATAAATTGGAGGAAACACCAGAGTTCATATAATTTATCCGTCCGTTTCCATTGGAATTGGTAAAAGGAAGAGACGGAAACGCTGTCCAGAGGATTTCTTAAATTTCTGTACAAATTATAAAGCACGGCATAGCGGGCATCACGGAAAACGGTCATGGGAAGAATCTGGGGCATCCTGTCTCCCGCCTCCCCGAACCACGGTGCACCCGTCACGGCACGGATGGCATTCCTGATTTTTACCGCCCGCTCCTTATAGTCACGGAAGCGGACGAGTGCTTTTTTCCCTGTTTTGAAATCTCTTGTCCATGCATAAGGACGCAGCTCTTCCTGCTGTTTTAAAAGCTCTCCCGAGTGATGCTCCGTTTCGCGGATAAAATCGCCGAGATTTTCATCAAGCTTTTTCAAAATCGCCTTGGCAAAACGGTTTTCCGCCACGTCCCAGGTCATTTTTTTACACTTCACCTGAAAGGACGAAGCGCCTTGTCTTATTTTTCCGTTTTCAGATTGTAAATGCGCCTCTTTGCCTGTCTCCGAAAGCGGAAGGATTTCCCTTTTCATCGTGAGCCGTGCATTGGCCGTCCGCGAAAGCTCGCCCAGTACCTTAAGAACCCGCTCCGACTCGTCACTGATTGTGTAAAAACGGAGAAGCATTTCCGCATTCAGTCTCAGACGGCTTTCCAGCGACTTGGAAATGTTCATGCTCCTCTTCATGAAATCAAAAGAAAGATCCCTGATTTCCCCGACCAGCTCGTCCCGCATTTCCTGCCAGCTCTGTTTGCCCATAAATTTAGGAGTGATTTCAAGAATTCCGTACCAGTTCCGTCCGTTTCCCGAAACGGTGACTACATAGTAGCCCGGGACGAGAGGAAAGTCCTTCCCCTCAAAAAGAGACACCGGGTCCCCGTATTTTCCGCCCGGTCTGATATACACCTGGCCGTTGATTTTTTCCGTTCCCGGAAGGGATACCACGTCAAGCCCGTCCATGGTGAAACGGAAATCGGGAGGCGCCTTGAAATACAGTCCCACATCCTGGTTTTCCGTAAGACTCAGTCCTGCTTTCATTCCTTCCCGCAACTCTTCCCTGTTTTCCGTAAATCGTGTAAACGAGTGCGTCTTTCCCCCGTCATTGGGGGTTACGAAAAACACGGAAAAAGGAAATGTATTTTTTCTGCTCCCTTTTCTGTAGCGGGGCCGCATTTTATCAGATCGTGTAGTCATAGAGCTTCAATTCCTGTGCTTTTGCGGCCAGTGCTTTCCCGGCTTTTTCAAAGTCCGATAAATCTTTGTATGCATTCAGTATGTCAATCAGTTTTCCGCCAAGTTCGCCTTTATCGGATAAGGAAATCAAACTTTCCAGCTGGCGTGCCGAGCCGCGGAGTTTCGTAAGAATCCGCTGAACCATCTGGTAGTCCAGTCCTTCCTCCCTGTCAAAATCATAGCCGCCCGGAATATTTCCCAGATAGTCTCCCATCTGCCGTGCCACACGGAAACCGATACCGCAGGGAACACCGCTGCTGCGGAAGGCTTCATTCAAGTCGTCAAGAAGTGCCAATTCACGGTCTGTCAGACCGCCGGTTCCGCAAAAACCGCAGAATTCTTCCCTGCCGATTTCAATCACCGTCGGATAGGGTGCACCATCCCGTTTTTTCCATTCCTGGAATTTCCTTTGGCAAAGAGTCAGTACATTGGCACGATCCAAAATTTTATCGGAAAAATGGTAGGTCGATTCATCCACATTCACCGTGCCTGCAAAAAGAATATTTTTCCCGACTGTAATTTCCGCCGGATACTTGTCACCGTTATACAAACGGTTTTGCAGCGACGGATTGTACAAACGGATGACGGGCCGGTCCTCTTTTTCCAAAACGGAAATAAATTGGGCGAAATAATGCTCCGCTCTTGCCAAATTCATTTCATCAAAGCAGACGATATACATCTTGTCCTGATTCTTTTCCGCCGAAAGAAGCAGTTCCGTAAGGCCCGTATCGGAAGGGCGGTAAATCATATTTTTCATATCCGCATAGCCGAGAATATCACTGTCGTCCATCCAAGACGGCCGCACGGGAATGATGGCGACACGGTCTTCGGGAAGTCCCAGTGCCTCCCCGTAAAGACGGACCAGTCCTGATTTCCCCGTACCGCTCAAACCGGATAAAATAGTAAGCCTTGAGGATTTCAAAGAAATATGGAAATTCACAAGGTCCTTTTCATCATAAAGAAGTCCTTTTGCTTCCGCTAATGCGGAAAGCCGTTCAAGAAATGCCGTTTCTCCCGAAAGGGATTCCTTGTCTTCCGCCCCGTCAAACTCCGCAGCCGTTTCCGCTATGCTGTCTTCTCCGTCATCAAAACCGGGCGCCTCCGTTTCCTGATCCGCAGCGTTTATAAAAATGACCTCTTCATCATCAATGCCGTAAGCACCCAAAATATTTCCGTCTTCCGGTACAGGCTGCAAATCTTCCTTAAATTCCTCCAACCATTCCGCCGGAATGAACCAGAGCGGCGTATGACGGCACTTTAAAATATGTTTCTCCAGAATGGGATTATCCGGAGAAATCACTTTGTAACCGAGACGGTCATAGTCAGGGATATGGAAATACGCACCGCCTGCATCGATGACATTATGTCCGAAACTGTCCGCCTCCAGAGGAGCAAAAATGATGAAATCGCCGAGCTTACCGTCATAATTATCCGTTGCTGCAGCGACAAAAAAGGGTACGGACGTATGATTCCAATATTTCTTGGAAAGTCCGGGAATTGGTTTTCCCGTCAGGATATGGCGGCAAAACTTGTTGATATCTCCGTGAAACGCCGGACTTCCGCTTTTTCCGAAAGCCGGTATAGGGATATAGTCCTCGTCCTGATCCATATAAAAGGTACGTCCCTCTTTTTTTATATCATCAAGAACATAAAATTTATTATTTCTCAGCGCCGGCGTAAACGTCACAAAAAAATCGCCGAAATCTTTTTGCAGTGCCGCAAGCGCCGCATCTTCCGTTTCAAAAGCGTTGTATCCGTAACCGCAACGGCTCATGAAACCGGTAAATCCGAACGGTGTCTCTTCATCAAATTCCGGCGGGAGCGGTGACAGGGGATCGGCAAAAAAGCGGTAGTCCCTTACCCCCGGCTGCGGCGTCGACACCTTAACCATGGGACGTATACGCCCCAAAACTTTTCCCTCTGCCTGGCGGAGAGAAAAAGAATTGTCGGAAGCAGAATTTTGCACATTAAAATAAGGCATACTCATTCCTCTTTTCTAAATAAACACGCACATTCCTGTGCTGAAAAGAATCCCGCGGGATTCAAGGTGAAAGAAATATTTCTTTCGGGAAATCTCCCTCAAAACCATGGAATCTCCTTCCATGAAATAACAGACCGTCCTTTCCGGTCCATGGAATTTACAGCAAATATCCGTAAATTCCTTTCCTCATTTTACCATATTTTTTCTAAGGAAATACTCAGAAATCAAAAAAGACCTCTCAAAGAAGTCTTTTTCTTTTTTTTAAACAACAAAAGGAGAAATGATTATGAAAAAGAAGATATTAAGTTTACTTACAATCTTTGCACTAGCAGCAAGTTCATCTTATGCCAGTACTACTATCACAGAATTAGACGAGGTCTTAGTTATTGGAAACCGTTCCTCAAAAACAGATTCTTTGCCTGGTGGATTTATGCGAAAAAAATTAAACTTGGGTCTCTTAGGTGATACTGATATTATGGCAGTTCCCTATACCGCTCAAAGCATTTCTGAAAAGTCTTTAACATCCATGGCTCTTCCAACCCGTCAAATTGATCAAGTATTAATGAATGTTCCTTCTATCCGTACCGGAACCTCTCCTATCAAAACAGACTTTTCTATTCGTGGAATCGGAACAAATGCTTCTTCTTTATATTTAAATGATATTCCCGGATTTTTTATTATGTGTGCCGGTCCGGAAACCAACACTATCGGCCATGCTGATGTACTAGTCGGACCTGCTGCAACACTCAGCGGATCTGTTCAATCTTACATCGGCCCTGACGGCGGGCAACCCGGTTCTGTTTACCTTTATACAAAACGACCCGCTGAGAATAACTTCAATCGCTACACCTTTGCAATTAGCGGGCATGGAAATCAAGGCCATTATATTGACATCAGCCAAAATCGTTTGGGCTCCAATAAGTCTTGGGGTGCACGAATGTATGGTCAATATGATCAAAGCGGATTATCGTCTATTTCCGGTGCTAAATCCAAGAAAAGAAACTTATTCATAGATATCGAGCATAAAACAAAAGCAAGTAAAACAAATATTTTTGGAGGTTATTTTGATTATCGAATTTATGGAGGAGAAAGAAGATTTTCTGTTTTAAGAAACGCAAAACAAATTCCACATGTTCCCGATGCTTCTAAAAGTTACGATGACCCAAAATATATGCATCAAGACGTTTATGGATATCAATTTACAGTCAACCATAATCAAAAAATTAATGACTCTTTTTCATGGTTTTTAAATGCCGGAATGAACGATACATCTATACGCCGATTTATTTTCCTCAGTGAAGTTGCTTTAGATGGTGAAGGTAACTTATGGAAAAATAGGCTTTGGTCACAATATTTCTATATGAAAAACAGATATGCGCAAATAGGATTTAAAACCAACTTCAAAACAGGAAGCATAAAACATGATTTAGCTCTTTCTATCGATCGTTCTCATCGAATCCATTATAATAACAACAAGCACGCAAGTAAGCCGGAAGACCGCTTGGCCACAGGAAATATATACACGGGACTTATCTTTGACCCCAAAATGTACTCCTGGGATGATTCAAAATATTTATCCAAGATGTTTATGCTTCAAGAAATGGATACAAGTATCAACCTGATGGATAATATGAAAATAGGCAAATGGAACATTCTTGCTGCCGGTATCAGACGGCATGAAAATTTCCGTGGAAAAGCACCTAAAAATAATAATAAATCTGACAGTTATGCTCCTGTTATCGGAATAAATTACCAGCCCAATAATGCTACTTCTATCTATACAGCTTATTCTCAATCTACTTCAAGAAGTCGTCCTGTTTATGGAGGATATGATAATGATGGGGAAATCCTGGAACCTATGAAAATAACGCAGAAAGAGATAGGTGTAAAATACAATCACGCCAATATACTATATGCACTTTCCTATTTTGACATGATACAGCCAAATCCCATTGCAATTCCGACGAAGACCGGTTCCCGATATTCTATGGATGGCAGAAATCGTTATAAAGGTCTTGATTTTTCACTTAATGGTCATATTTCCAAAAAATGGAATCTCTTTGGCGGCTTTGAATATTTACATGCTCGACAAGAAAAAACAAAGGACGGTGCCAATGACGGAATGCCAACCGACGGATCGGCTAAATGGAGTACTATATGGGGACTGGAATATACCCCAAATGAACATTGGAGTATTATGACTCGTATGGAATATCGTGGTAAAGGTGTAATTATCGGTAATAATCGAAAAGAATTATCACTCCCCTCCTTTACCAACATTGATTTATTTGCTTCCTATAAAACTCATATAAATAATTATCCTCTTTCCATAAACATGTCTGTATGTAATCTATTCAATAAAAATTACTGGAGAACTCAGCCGGGGCAAGGAAATAAAATTATGCTTTCTTTACCACGAACTTTCCTTCTCTCCGCTTCATTAGATTTCTAATTAAGGACTATAAACTCTATAAATAAAAAGTCTCTTTGAGCTGACCTCCAATTGTTAGATCAAAAATCTAACGATTGGAGGTCAGCTTTTTTATGGTAAAATACAGCTATGAGTTTAAGAAAAAATAGTACCGGAATACTTGAAAAATCATGGAAGATATACTTCGATTTCACGTAAAAATGAAGCAGGAAATGTATTATGGGGTAGTCTACTACAGTTACAAAGAACTAAAAACAGCTATCGAGCGATACATCAACTACTATAATGAGCAAAGGATCAAAGAAAAACTATGCCGGAAAAGTCCTGTACAATACAGGATTTCCCGACTGACAGCATAAAAAAGTAACGAGATAGTAAAAAACTATCTCGTTACTTTTTTATTTATTCAATTACACCGGAATACAAACATATCGGCAAACTTCCTTCACATAAATTAATTTGATTTTCATGTGGTAAATTTCCTCCAAAGAGCTTTCTGTAATTACATCTTGTGTTTTGCCAAAAAGTAATTTGTTTTGGAATAAAATACCTGTATGGTGTCCTAAATAAAGTGCTTGTTCAGGCATATGAGTAGTTAGAACAACCGTAATTCCTTTTTCCGCTAAATGCTGAATCATTTCTATTACACGAAATTGGTTGCCATAGTCTAAATGATTGGTTGGTTCATCCATAATAATAATTGATGGTTCTTGTACTATCGCCCTCGCAATTACCGCTTGGCGCTGTTGTCCACCGGAGAGCGTATTGAACCGACGATGTCGCATTTCATAAATGCCCATTTGATTCATAATTTCTTTTGTTAATTCCCTATCTCTTGCATTTGGTTGCTCCAAGATTCCCATATGAGGTGTACGCCCCATTAAAATATAATCTTCCACATCAAAAGAATATGCGGAGTCAGATAATTGCGGAACATAACTTATTTCCTCTGTAAACATTTTCGCATCCAAGTTAGCATATAGTCGTTTCCCATTTTTTTCTAAATAGACTTCACCACTTTGAGGCTTCAAAAATCCGACAATTGTATTTAATAACGTAGATTTACCGACCCCGTTTGCTCCCATAATTGAAAAAATATCTCCCTTCTTTACCGTAAAAGAAATATTTTTCCATAAATCTGATTTTCCATCATACGAATAAGATATATTTTCTACATGTAAATTCATCGAAGGACCAACTTTTCTCTTACAAGAAGATAGAAATAAAAAGGAGCCCCTATAATTCCCGTTAAAATGCTTAAAGGAATTTCAGCACTAATGGATGCTCTGGAAATTGTATCAATAAAAAGCAAAAACACCGCTCCCAAAACAATGGATAATGGAATTAGTTTTTGGTTATTTGAACCTACAAGCATTCTTGAAAAATGAGGAATTACAAGTCCTATCCATCCGATAGTCCCACTTATACAAACAGAACAAGCAGTAAGAATAGTTGCTGCCAAAATGATTGCATAGCGAATCCATTTAGAATGATTGCCCAGCATATGGATTTCTACTTCACCTAAAGTCAACACATTCATATACCACCGGATAGAAAGCATAAAAATAAGGCAACATAAAATCGGGATGCCACTAAATATTATATTCGTCCATAAGACATTAACTAAAGATCCTAACTGCCAATATGTGATTTCCGGTAACTGTGTTTCTGAGTCAGCTAAATATTTTATGATTCCCAGAAATGAGCTCATCAATCCGGAAACAATAATTCCTGATAATACAAGCATAACAATAGATTCTTTTCCAATAATTTTAGGGATAGCCACCGCACATGAAACGGCAATAAGTCCCCCTAAAAAAGCCCCTATTTGAACGGAAGAAAAAGATAATCCCAGCAATATGGTTATAGAAGCACCCACACATGCCCCTGAAGAAACTCCAAGCATGTCTGGAGCCACCAGAGGATTTTTAAATACACTCTGATATGCCGCTCCTGAAACAGCCAAAGCTGCACCAATCATCATGGCCGCTAAAACACGGGGTAACCGGATCATGTAAATTACGCTGGCTTCTTGCTCACTCCAAGTCTGCTCCAAGGGGAACCAGTAATTCCAAAAGATTTTTATTACATGTTCCGGTGAAATATAAAGGCGTCCCAATCCTATGCCTATTACCACAAGGATTAACAATAGAGCCAAAAAGAAAAAGAATGGAACTCCAAAGCCCAAATTAGAAAGTCTTTTCATCAATTAACCGGTACACTTTCTTTATTCGCTTCATCAGCAAAAATAACTTTTAAATCCTCTTCTGACAGATTATAATTCATAAATTCCTTAAAAAACTCTTTTGTATCTTCCTTTATATCTATATTTTGGAAAATATATGGTTGCAACAAATGTGCCAACCACTTCATCATAAGGGGAGTTTCTACACCGGGAGCATCCCACAGATATATCCCCATAGGCACTTTATAAACCTTTTTGTTTTTAACAGCCTTTAAAGAACTCCAATCCTGACCCGGAATTTGATTATAATAAATATCATTCGGCACAAAAGTATCAAAATTACTAAGAAGAATAATATCTGGATCTTCTTTGTAAATTTCCTCCATAGTTATATTTCCACTATTTACTCCTTTTTGTCCTGCACCTGTTACAATCAGATTTCCTCCTCCCATTTTAATAGCTTCTCCTATAAAATTATCGTTTCCTTGCAATCCAAGTTTTTTGTTTCGCAAAAATAATACTTTGGGTTTGTATACTTTTTGTATTTCATTTTGAGATTTCATAATTTGTTCATACGCTTTGTCATAATAAGAATTAACCTGTTTTGCCCGTTCCTCTTTCCCCAAAAGCCTTCCGACAATAAGGAAACTCTTTTTTAAATTTTCCACAGTATCATTATATATCCGAACTGCCGGTATTCCTATTTGGCGCAATTTTTTGGCATCTTTTTCCTGGTGTTTCCACATAATCACAGAATCGATTTTTTCACTAGCCAGTCCTTCCATATTCACCGTGAAATCCTGATTAATATTTTTTGAATTTATTTGCCCAAAATGCTTATCCATTTTTTCAAGAAAATGCCCTTTATAAGCAGATTTAGCCCCCGGATGGATTGCCCCCAATCTTTCTGATCCGCCATCTAAAGCATATACTACTGACGCCCATGGCAAGGGTGTTACTGCTATTTTTTTTACTTTCATCGGAACCTGAACGCTATCTCCTGCTATATCTACAATAGTCTTACTTTTAGGTTGGGAAGAATTGTTCATCTGTCCGTTATTATGTCCGCAACCTGATACTCCGCTCATAAAAACAAGGGCTGCCAGGCATCCAACTACCCATTTTTTTACATTTTTCTTCATAGAAAGCTCCTATCTTTATACTATTTCTCACTATTTAAAATAATATCTATCTCTTGCAACTGTTTTTTTAGATTATCTCCCAAAACACCATCTCCTTGCGACAGTCCATTTCTTCCGGAAAAAAATCCCCACGGATAAGAAATCATTGGCTTAAAAGGCATTGATTCTTTTAAAGCCGGATCCCCCACCACTAAGTCCGCCTTTTTCCAAAGAGTTAACAACTCTTCTTTGGTACTGAAGACATGAAATTTTTTTATATTGCATATTGAACAATAAATTTTTTTCGTTTCTTTCGTCCATGCATAAGCAGCAAGTATTACATTTTCAAAACCCTTTTCACATAAATAGTGCGATATTGCTATTGTCTGTACCGGATCCCCAATCAATAAAATCTTTTCTTTTCTTAGAAAACGTTTTTTTACATTAGGCTCCTTACTGTCTCTCTCAATTTTAAGTAGTACCTTTACAGTTTTCTTCCATGATTCCATGGCTTTTCTTCCTATAGGTACTGATAACAAAAGAGGTACTCCAAAAGCATCTCTAAGCCAATTTGCAGCACCAATACCAGCAGATGAAACCACCCATAAAAGTGACGGTTTACTTTTATATTCTCTTTCTGAACCTAAAAAATGAATTTCATATCCTAACTGTTTTATAAAGGAAATACAGGATTCATATTGTTTTTTATTCCCACATAAAAGCCGACTATATCCAAGAATCTCAACATATTTATCCTTTTGTTCATAAAAAAAATTATTTTCCTTTACTACGGTCAATTGGCTCATATAGACACCATATACCGCATCATGAAAGCCGTCCGTAGGGAAAAACTTATTTTTCCTATCTTTTATAATATTTTGTTCGTCAAACCCCATAAATGCAGGAACGGATGAATTAATCAAGGTCACACAATCGCATAATTTTTTCTTATGCAAATCATTCACTTGATTTTCGACAGTATCTTCAAATCCAAAAATAAAATCTTTTTCCTGAATTTCCGTGTAATATACATTTTTTTGCTCAATAGTCATATCTAAATCACGCAAACAATTTTTACATCCTGCTGGTGTTATCAAAGAATTAACTTGCCCTTTGATTTGAAAGCAATCAGATATCCCAGCCATATCAGAAAGTGGTGGCGGAATATTTACTACCTTCTCTATCTTTGTTTTCTCCTGAGGAAACATACTAAGCAGGTCCTCACTCGATAAACGATTACCATAATCAGTCTTTCCAAGAGGTCCTCTAAAAAAACATTTGACAATACATCCGGTCTCCTTAGACATCTGCCTTTCTATATCAGCAAAATCAATCCGGATTAATATATCCAGACAAGATAAATATATCACTATGATTCTTACGCCTTTTCGTAAAGCAACTTGTCGGATAGATCTCCTTATTTTTTCCTCTACATCTCCCAAAATATAGTCTTCGGCAGATAGAGCCACAAAATCAAACTGATGTAATTTATTTAACTTTAATGCTCTGCTATAAACACCTCTTATACAAGGGAGAGAGCCGGAAACCAATAGAAGTAAATCTTGCCTCCTCCATAGCTTGTCCATAGCAAAAGACCCTTCCAGCAATACCTCAGGATAAACTTTTTTCAAAATAACCTCATTTTATAAATTTATATATCTATATACTCTTTTATATTATAATAATATTAAAAAATTGAATTATCAATTCAATTTTAATGAATTAATAATTCAATTTTTTTATACAAATAATTTTAATATTTATGACTTTTTAATATATCAATAAACAACTCCATAGCAGGACTTATCCACTTTGTTTTATAATAAGCTATAGCCGAAGAAATATACGTTTGTTCTCCTGTTAATATTATTTCTGTCAGATTATGTTTATCCAACTCATTTTGCAAAACAAATTTTGGTAAAAAGCAAAGTCCCATATCATTTTTTACCAAATTGATAATAGTTTGAGTGCTTCTTAACTCGATTGTATTCCCTACAGGAATATTTTTTTCTTTAAAATATTCATTAAATTTCCTTCTTAAACTTCCTGTATTCGGTTGTACAATTTTAGTTATACCAATTCCCTGATTTCCATTTTTCATTAAGAACTCTAATTTACGTTTTACCTCATATGATGTAGCAATAATTAAACGGTACCTTTCTATTGGCTCAAAAATAACACTTTGCTCGCTTTCATTGTCTGTATATAAAAAACCTACATCAATTTTATCTTCTTTTAGTGCTTTTTTTACAGCACTACTATTCATAGACATAAGCGATAAAGAAATACGGGGAGCCGTTTCTTGGAATTTTTTGAGTATTGGTGGTAATCGAAAACAAAGCAAAGATTCTGGTGCTCCGATTCTCAAACTTCCAATATAATTCCCAATTTTATTTTGAAACTCCTCCATCTTGTGAACCGAAAGAATTACATCTTCCACATAGGGAATCAATTGTTCTCCCGCTTTTGTTAAAACCATTCTCCGCCCTATTTTTTCAAATAGTTGAACATCCAACTCTTTTTCCAGCTGCCCCACATGGAAAGTGATTGTTGATTGCGTATAATTTAATTTTTTAGCAGCTTTGGAAAAACTTCCCTCTTTTATAATTGTATAAAATGTATGCAGATTTTTTAAATCCATGTCTAACTCCTCAAATTTATGTATAAATTTTGTTTACTCGGATAAATCGTTTTTCAGACTACTAAAAATGAATATTTTTCTTTAATAAACCTATTTGACACTATAAATATTGACTATCATAATTTTATGTTTTTATTAAAAAAATCTTGTTGTTGATTTATCAATAACAGGGTTTTTAAGTTAATCTATTTCCTCACGAGATAGAGACCCTTTTCGCTTTATTTAATTATTTTTCATTTTTTGGAAATTTTCCTTTGTTTCGTTCACTGTTTTCATGAGTGTTTCCGCTTTTTCTTCCAACTTTTCCATACGGCCGGATTTCGTTTCTTCGGCGGTCATGCCGTCGGTGAAATAATTCCCGTCCTGCGCGCCGCCCCTGATCCGTACATAATAGTCGCCTACCAGACTGTCCTGGGAAATAGAAAATTCCGCATCTTTCGGGATATTCACTTTTTTGTCGAGGCCGAGGCGTAAAATTCCTTTTCCTTTTTCTACGGTAATTTTTTCCACATTTCCTACATGGACACCGGCATAACGGACTTCATTTCCCTTTTTGATGCCCTGCACGGAAGAAAATACGGCGTTGATGTGCATAACGTGAGCGTGGGAG
>QWCQ01000984.1_pt1 | contig 12832 bp, 9 predicted proteins | sample 1972701 | NCBI WGS metagenome assembly QWCQ01 (sample SAMN09866704, study PRJNA288562) | Human gut metagenome isolate pre4_stool, whole genome shotgun sequencing...
TTAAATCATAGTATTTGTCACTTGATTTTGTTTATTATTTTATCTTTCTTTTTTTAATAATCCTTCTTCATTAAAATATTTTTAATTTTATTGCGATTGGATAAATGTTTTTCTTTAATATATCCTCGCTTTATCTGTCTTTTTAGATATCCTTATCTTTTAAGAATATTTTTTTATTTTTCAACTTCTAATAATTTTTTTACTTCTTCCATGTCTACATGGTCAAGTGAAGCTACTGACCACTTTGGCAAATAATCCTTATCTATTACCCTTGACCTAATGCCCTCTTTCATGTCTCCAGTTTTTACTGCATAGTTTAAAATTTTTAGGTCAAGGTCCACAGTTTCATGGTAGGTCAAATTTTTACATAAAAAATATTTTTCAAATTGAAGCTTAAGCATAAACTGTGACCTGGACTTTAAGTCATAGTAGATTTCTCTTGCAAATTCATCTTCAAGGTTTTCTTCTAGGACCTTATAAATTTCTTCTAGGCTATCCTTATTAAAATATTTTTCGATTTTGTCAAAATTTTTATCTACAAAAGTTTCTTTTAAGGGCAAATTATATTTCTCGCCATAGATTTTTAATTTTTCAATTAATTCTTCTCCCTCATAAATTTCTGAAAACTCAAAAAGTTTTTCAATTATTTTTTCATAATCCTCTGAATTTATATAGACATTGGCAAAATCATATTTAATTAAATCTGAAACTTCGAGGCTTCTTCCAAGAAGGCCCACATAATGACCCAAGGCTCTTGGAAGTTTAGAGATAAATTTTCCCACACCAACATCTGGCACAAAGCCGAGACCAGTTTCTGGCATGGCCCAATTTACAGAGTCATGGCAAATTATATAGTCGGAGTTTATGCTAAGACCAAGACCTCCGCCCATGACTATGCCCCTCCAATTGCTTACTATTGGTTTTTTGTAGGAGGCAATATACTTGTCTAGCTCAAATTCTGTGGCGAAAAACTCATCTTTTTCCTGGCAAGAGTCATTATTAATATAGTTGTTGTAAAGGTCCTTTAAATCTCCACCAGCACAGAAGGCCTTTTCACTTAAGCTGTCAAATAAAACTGCCCTAATCTTATCATCATCTTCCCATTTTTCTAAGATCTCTCTAATTTTTATTATCATTTCAAAATTAAGGGCATTTAATTTTTCAGGTCTATTAAAATAAATTACGCCCAGCTTATTTATAACTTTTGAAATAATTAATTCCTTCATTTCATCACCATCTTTTCTTATAAGTATTTTATACCCAAAGAAGGAAGAATAACAAAAAAATAGATCTCAAAGCTGTGAAATCTATTTTTCAAAATTTTATTTTTTATTTTGTGACATATCTACAATTAAATTTGCCACGCTTTCGAAGTCAAAGGCAGATGAATTTATTAAGAGGTCGTAACTGGCTCTGTCGCCCCAAACTTTTCCCGTGTTTCTGCCGTAATGGTTGGCCCTTCTGTTGTTTTCTCTTTCAAGCTTTAGCTGGAGCTTGTCTTCCTTTACCTTGTAAGTATTTAAAATTCTCTCTTCCTTAAATTCTTGAGAAGCATAAATAAATACAGATAACTTTGGGAAATCTTCCAAGACAAAATCTCCGCACTTGCCAAAGATTATTGCCTTTTTATTTTTTGCAATTTCTCTTATAGTCCTTGAGTCCAAGAGAAAGGCTGCGTCATTTGTTGCAATGTCCTCTTGGGAGTAGGAATAATTTTGCCTATATAAATCGTAAATAGTTCCCTGCAAGAAGGAATCGTCTTTTTTTATCTCTTCAGGCTTTACCTTTCCTTCAAGGCTCATGAGCTCAATTAACTTTTCGTCGTATAGTTCATAGTTTAATTTTTCGGCAACTTTTTTTGCAATTTCATTAGCACCGCTGCCATACTCTCCGTCAATGGTAATTATCTTCTTACCAGCCTTTTGGAAAATTTTTTCAAATAGTGACATATCTTCACCTCTCAAAGATTGTATATCATAAATGTGAAATCTATTTTAATTAATATAAAATTCTTGTGAAAAATTCTAGCGTCCTTCCAGTTTTTTCTTCAAATAAACTTCTATTGGCAGTTGGGCTATAAGTGTTGCCACAAAAATAATTATGCCACCAATAATTTCTCTCTCACTCATGCTTTGTGAAAGAATGAGCCAGCCAAAGACTGCTCCAAAAACTGATTCAAGGGAGGAAATCATAGAGGCAACAACTGGGTCCAGTTCCTTTAGTGCCATTAGCTGAATAGTAAAGCCAACACCTGATGACAAGATCCCCACATACAAAATAGGTAGATAGGACTTTAAAATTGCAGTCATATCTATTCCCTCAAAAATAAGAGCAGCTATTAGGGAGAAAAATCCACAAACTGCAAATTGAATTAAGGAAACTAAAACTGCATTAGTGTCCTTGGAAAACTCTGATAGCATTAAAATGTGAATAGCAAAAACAATTGAACCAAAAATTGTAATCAAATCTCCAATATTCATGCTAAGGCTTCCCTTTACTGACATGAGATAAGTTCCAATCATGGCAAAAACTATACACAGTTGAAGTTTTCTATTTATTTTCTTTCCATAAAAGAGTCCAATTATTGGAATGAATACAATGTAAAGGGCTGTGAGAAAACTTGCCTTACCTGCAGTTGTATAGACTAGGCCAATTTGTTGAAAGTTAATTCCAAAAGTAAAGACAAGACCACAAAGAACTCCACCCCTTATGGTTCTCTTCATGTCAAATTTTTGCTCTCTATATGCTTTTGATGTTTTGTTAAAGAATATGTATGTGAGATACAAAAAAATTATTGCTACAACAGACCTAGCTGCTGTAAAGGTAAAGGGTCCTATATGTTCCATTCCCTGGGTCTGTGCTACAAAGGCGAGTCCCCAAATTATTGATGTGAAAAATAACATTATTGAAGCTTTTAATTCTTTACCCATTAAAACACCACCCAAAAAAACACCAATCCAGCGTTATCAACTAAATTGATGCTATTATTTTATAATTTAATAATATCATAATTTATCTCGAAAAAACAGTGATGTATTAAGTATATTTTCCTCTTATCTTTAATTAATTAGATTAGACCTTTTGCAAATCTCATGTATAATTAAGTTAGAGGTGAAATATGATTAAATTTAATTTGTATAAAGAAGGTGGCGTTAAAGTCCACTTTGTAAAAAAAGATGGGGAACTTCCAGAAGAGATTAAAGAATATCTTGAAAAGAAAAAATTTTCATATAAGTTTAAGGAAAGTTTATACCTTCCTAGTTTTCTTGAAGAATCAGAAATTTTTATGGGCCTAGGCGATGATGAACTTGACCTTGAAGATGTGAGAAATCTTTTCTTTGAACTTGGAAATATTTTAAGAGACAACGAAGAACATGAAGTTGAGATTAAAATGCCAGACCTTTCTATGTGCAACAGAAAAACTATTATGGCAGCCTATGAGGGCCTTCGCCAAGGTGAATATGAGTTCACTAAAAAAACTGATGTTAAAGAAAAGAAATCTGACTTTGAACTTACAGTTAATTACTCTGCCTTTAAGGGCCCTGAAGAAAAGCTTCGTGCTGGCTTAAATAAAATGGAAAATATTATGGATGGAGTTTTCCTTGCAAGAGACCTTGTAAACGAAAGAGCCAATGTAATTTATCCAGAAAGCCTTGCTAATATTGCAGTAGAAAAATTAGAAAAGCTTGGCGTAAAGGTAAGGATTTATGAAGAAGATGAAATCGAAAAAATTGGCATGAAGGCCTTTTTAAGAGTGGCAGCAGGTGCTAGTAATCGACCAAGACTAATCGTTATGGAATATAAAAATGCTGAGACAGAAAAAATTGCCCTAGTTGGCAAGGGACTAACTTACGATTCTGGTGGCTACAACATAAAAACACCTGCCGGCATGAACTACATGCACTGCGACATGGGCGGTGCAGGCACAGTTATTAGTACAATTTATGCCCTTGCAAAGAACAAGGCCAAGGTAAATGTAGTGGGAGTTGTTGCCGCTTGCGAAAATATGATTTCAGGCACATCTTACAAGTCTGGCGATGTAATTGACTCCATGAAGGGGCTTACTATTGAAGTGGCAAACACTGACGCCGAAGGAAGAATCACCCTTGCCGATGCAGTCCACTATGCAACAAATGACCTTGGAGCAGAAAAAATAATTGACCTTGCAACACTTACTGGCGCAGTTACAATTGCCCTTGGAGAAGTTTACACAGGAGCTGTTACAAATAACCAAGACTTTTACAAGGAAGTCCTTGATGCAGCAAAATTATCTGGCGAAAAAATTTGGGCCTTCCCTTATGACGAGGATTACAAAAAATTAAACAAGTCAGAAGTTGCAGACATAAAAAACACTTCAGGTAGAGATGCAGGCTCTGTTACAGCAGGACTATTTGTTGGCGAGTTTGTAAAAGAAGGCACGCCTTGGGTCCACCTAGACATAGCAGCAACAGCCTATAGGAATAAAAAATCAGGCTATCTACCAAAAAATGCAACGGGAATTCATGTAAAGACATTAAACAATTTACTGGACCCAACAGATTGCTAAAAATTTTTAAATCACAACCACTAGCTAAGGCTAGTGGTTTTTTCAATTAAAAAACTCTGCCAGGTAAGGGTCCTGACAGAGTCTTTAAAAATTTAAGCTTGTTTGCAATAAAAAATCTGCTAGAGATTTCTCTCTAACAGATTTATTTTTTTATAGGAATACTCCGCCGTATGCAACAAATAGTGGTGCAAATACAAGGGATACAACAGTAATAAGTTTAATTAGAATATTAAGAGAAGGTCCTGATGTATCTTTGAATGGGTCACCAACAGTATCTCCAGTTACAGCTGCCTTGTGAGCTTCTGAACCTTTACCACCGTGTGCTCCACCTTCAATGTATTTCTTTGCATTGTCCCAAGCTCCACCAGCGTTTGACATGAAGATTGCCATTAGTACGCCTGTTATAAGAGCTCCTGCTTGAAGTCCGCCTAGGGCTTCTGTTCCAAGTAGTATTCCTACTAGTACTGGAACTATTACTGCTATAAGTCCTGGTACGATCATTTGCTTTAGTGCTGCTCCTGTTGAGATGTCTACACATCTTGCATAGTCAGGAGTTCCTGTGCCTTCCATGATGCCAGGTATTTCTTTAAATTGTCTTCTTACTTCGTCGATCATTTCTGATGCTGCATTACCTACTGCTGACATTGTTAGTGCAGAGAAGGCAAATGGTAGCATACCACCGATAAATGTTGCAGCTATAACTTCTGGCTTAGAAATATCAATTCCACTTAGTCCAGTTGCGTTGATATAAGAAACGAAAAGTGCAAGGGCAGTAAGTGCTGCTGAACCTATTGCAAATCCCTTTCCTATTGCTGCTGTTGTATTACCAACAGAGTCAAGTGAGTCTGTGATTTCACGAACGTCTTCTGGTAGGTCGCACATTTCTGCAATACCACCAGCGTTATCAGCGATTGGTCCGTAAGCATCTACGGCAATTGTCATACCAGTTGTTGAAAGCATACCAACAGCTGCTAGTGAAATTCCGTAAAGTCCAATAACTGGATCTGCGCTTCCGCCAGCTCCAAGGAAGGATGCTATAATTCCAATAGCGATAACAATAATTGGTCCAACTGTTGACATCATACCAACAGAAAGTCCAGCAATAATATTTGTAGAAGCTCCAGTTTCTGATTCTGCGCCAATTCTCTTTACTGGTGCATAGTCATCAGCTGTGTAATATTCTGTGAATTTAGAAATAATTAGACCAACTGCAATACCAATAATTACTGGTGCAAAAGGTGCAAAGCTTCCGAAAATTACATTTGATAAAATAGCTGAAGCAATCATAGTAACAGCTGCTGCTACATATTCTCCTGCGTTAAGAGCCTTTTGTGGGTTCTTGTCTCCCTTTACAAAGAAGGCAGCTACAATTGATGCTAAGATACCAACTGTTGCAACAAGAAGACCAAATTTAACTCCATCTTCTCCATAAGCTACTACTCCAAGAGTGATAACTGATAGAAGAGCTCCTACATAAGATTCAAATAAGTCAGCGCCCATTCCAGCTACGTCCCCAACGTTATCTCCTACGTTATCAGCGATAACTGCAGGGTTTCTTGGGTCATCTTCTGGGATACCAGCTTCAACCTTACCTACAAGGTCAGCTCCAACGTCTGCTGCCTTAGTGTAGATACCTCCACCTACTCTTGCGAAAAGTGCAATAGAAGATGCTCCAAGTGAAAATCCTGTAATAATTTCAGTTTGTCCATCTGTAAAGAAGTATGCGCAAGTAATACCAATGATTCCTAGACCAACAACGCACATTCCCATTACAACTCCACCTGAAAAGGCTACGTCAAGTGCTTTACCTAGTCCACCCTTCCATGCTGCGTTAGTTGTTCTAACATTTGCCTTTGTGGCAACTTTCATACCAACATAACCAGCAGCTACTGAAAAGATAGCTCCAACAACGAAACAAATAGCAGTTGGGATTGATTTAAGTCCTACTGCCAAGATAATTGCAAGTACAATGACAAAAACAACAAGAGCCTTATATTCCCTTGTTAAAAATGCCATAGCTCCTTCTGAAATGTAAGAAGAAATTTCCTTCATTCTTTCATTTCCGGCATCTTGTTTTGACACGAAGCTTGCCTTATAAAAAGCAAATAATAGTGCCAAAACGCCGACTATAGGAGCTAAATATAAAGTATTCATTATAATCCTCCTTAAATTTTAATTGCAATGTATTTATAAAACACTCGCCAACAAAAATACAATTGCAATAAAGACCACTATAGGAAGTAGAAAAAATATCATTCCTATTTTCTTCCTAATTTTAATTAAATTGCAGCTAAAATAATAAGTGCAAGTGCAAAAACTATGCTTGAAATCATTACAATTTTATTTTGGATGTCTTTTTTACTAGAACCTTTATGTGAGCCCCACATAGTAGTTTCTTCACCTTGAAGAGTTCCAAGACCAGCTTGATCTGATTCCATTTGTGCTACTACAGCTATTATAATAATGCTTGAAATAATAATTATAATAGATAATAAAGTTTGCAAACAACTACCTCCCTTAAATTTCTATAACATATAAATTCTAACACAGCAAGCCATTCTTATCAACGAATTTATACGATTTTTGACGATTTTTGGCAATTTTTTAAGAGCTTAGCTCATTTTTTAAAGAATTTTCAATTAAATCTTCCCTATCTTGCATGGCAAGAAGAGTTTTTTCTATTAATTCATCAAGTTCCCAGCCTAAATTTTCTGCTCCTCTTTTAATAACATCGCGAGAGCAGCCTTCAGCAAATTTTTTGTCCTTAAATTTTTTCTTCACACTTTTTAAATTCATGTCCTTAGTGCTCTTAGAGGGTCTCATAAGAGATGCAGCGTAGATTAAACCTGTAAGCTCGTCTACTGCAAAGAGGACCTTTTCCATAAAAAGCTCTGGCTCAACACTTGAACAAAGACCGTGACCGTGAGATAAAATTGCGTGAATTAATTCATCACTTCCACCTGCACCCTTTAAAATTTCCGGCGTATTTTTGAGATGCTCTTCAGGATATTTTTCATAATCAACATCGTGAAGGAGGCCTGCCATCTTCCAAAAGTCCACATTGTCCTTGTCAAATTCCTCTGCAAAATATCCCATTACACTTTCAAGAGTTAAGGCATGTCTTATATGAAAGTCTTCCTTGTTGTATTCCTTTAAAAGTTTTAGGCCATCTTCTCTACTTATTCCACTATTCATATCGCCACTTCCTTTTTAACTATCTTAACACAATAATTTTTGAATTTCACTTTTTTCTACTTGTGTTATAATGAATATAAGAATGCAATGATTACGGAGGTTTTTATGAAAAAAAATGTTGGCATAATGGGATTTGGAAGAATTGGCAGAGATGCTCTTAGAATTTGGGCTCTAAGAGATGATTGTAACTTCGAAGTTACTCATGTAGCCGTTAGAAACTTAGACAAAACTTTAAAGGAAAGAACTCACCTATTTAAATTTGATTCTATTTATAGAAGATTCCCTGGTGAAATTGAATTTACTGATGACGGAATGATTATAAATGGAAAGAAAGTTACTTTTGTTGAATCAAAAACTCCAGACCAAATGAATTGGAAGGAACTTGGCGTTGACATTGTCATCGACTCTTCAGGTGCCTTCAAGGACGAAGACAAGGCTAGAGGACATCTAACAAGTGGAGCAAAAAAAGTTGTCTTAACTTCTCCAGGCAAGGGCGACATGCTTACTGTTGTTATGGGAGTTAACGACGACAAGTATGATCCAGCTTTGCACGACATTATTTCCAACGCATCATGTACTACAAACTGTCTTGCTCCAGTTACTAAAGTTATTTTAGAAAACTTTGGCATCAGGAAGGGACTTATGTCTACAGTTCACGCCTACACTAATGACCAAAATATTCACGATGGCGTTCACAAAAAAGACATGCGTCGTGCAAGAATGGGCGCTGAAAATATTATTCCTACTTCAACTGGTGCAGCTAAGGCTGTTGGAAAAGTTATTCCAGAAGTTGACGGAATTTTAACTGGCTTTGCCCTAAGAGTTCCTGTTCCAACTGGCTCTCTTGTCGATGTTACTTTTGAACTTGAAAAGGAAGCTACTGTTGAAGAAATCAATGCAGCAATGAAAAAGGCAGCTGAAAATGAATTAAAGGGCATCCTTGAATATTCTGAAGACGAACTTGTTTCATCTGACATCATTGGAAACACTCACTCTTCTATTTTCGATTCACTTCTTACAACAGTTAACGGAAAAATGGTTAAATTAATTTCTTGGTACGACAACGAATGGGGTTACACTGAAAGAGTTATTGATTTGACAGAAAAAATTGCAGAATCTCTATAATTTTTAAAAAGGCTTGCTGGAGCCAGCCTTTTATTTTAAAAGGAGCCAAAGTTTTTACACTCTGGCTCCTTTTTTTTAGTCTTTAATAACTGTTCCGTGATTTCTAGGATTATTTGTGTTTAAAATTTTTATGGTAATATTTTTTTCTTCAACGGGCCTTATGGCATCTCCCTGGTAGACCTGGGCGCCCTTATTTATTATTTCCTTTAGCTCCTTAAAATTTAGCTTGTCAATTGTCTTTGCGTCAGGATCCTTATTGGGGTCTGAAGTCATTATTCCATTTACATCAGTCCAGTTTTCGTAGACCTTGGAGTCCAGTGCATAGGCTATAAGGCTTCCTGTGTAGTCGCTGCCGCCCCTTGTGAAAGTTACTATGTCGCCATTGTTGTCGCTGCCATAAAAGCCTGGCACCACTGCTTTTTGGTTGTCGCCAATGTGGATTCTTATTGCCTCTCTTGATTTTTTTAAATCAACTTGTCCTTCCTCGTCAAAAATTATTATGTCCTTGGCATCTATGAAGTCGTAATCCAAATATTTTGACAAAAGTTTTGCATTTAAAAACTCGCCTCTGCTGACTATAAAGTCCTTGTTATTTGAATTTTTTATCTGTTCAAAGACAAATTTTAGTTCCTCATCCCAAAATTCTTCAAGCTTTAAATCCTCTGCAATGTCAGAAAATCTTTTTTCAATTTTTTCCAGTTGGGTGTCCCTATAGGCTCTTTGGGCAGCTAGTTCTTCTTCAAGAGACTTTATAATTTTTTCAAGGTCCTCAATTTTTGAATTTTTATCAGATAGAGAAATTAATTCATCTGTGACCTTTGTGTCCTCCTTAAATCTTCTTCCCGGTGCAGAAACTACAATTACATCTCTGTCTTCCTTGGAGAAAATAATTTTTTTCACCTTGGCAAATTGTCCCGCGTCCTTTAAGGAGCTGCCGCCAAATTTTGAAACAGACTTGCCTTCTATCGTTTCAATGGCAAAAGGTGTCTCTTGATATACGCAGTAGTTTAGCCAGTTGGAGAAGAACAAGTTTCCTGCAGACCTCCACCTGATTTTTATTTCCTTCTTAGGGTCATTGTCCTCATAATAATTTTGTGGTGGGGCAATTTTCTTGCCCTGAGAAATATCTCTAATGTATTCACTGTGTAGGGTGTCCTTATCATATTCCCAGTGGCCAAAGTTAAATACAAAGCGGTTGTCCTTTGTAGTGGCAAGGGAAACTCCAGTGTCAGGTCTTGCTGCAAGGACTTCTAAGTCTTCTATGTCCTCTAAATCTTCTGCCTTAACATAAGTGTGCCTTGATGTAGGAACTAAAAATGTGTCGTCAAAACCCTTGACGATTTTATTGTCCTTTAGCTTGTCAAATTCAAAGACGCCAAATATTTTTCCATCAGCCACCTTGTGGTCGATTTTGTAATAGTGGTAGAGGGCTGCTTGGGCTGACCAGCATATAAACATTGTGGAGTAGACATTTTCCTTGGCAAATTCAAAAATTGTCTTTAGTTCGTCCCAATATTTAATTTCTTCATAGGCAATAGTTTCAATTGGGGCTCCAGTTATTATCATTGCGTCGTACTTCTTGTGCTTAATATCTTCATAGGTTTTGTAGAAGGCTCTTAGTCTTTTCAAATCGCTATTTGTTGGATTGTAGGACTCCATTCTCACAAGGTCAATATTTATTTGAAGGGCTGTGTTTGATAACATCCTCAAAAGTTGAAGTTCTGTCTCTTCCTTTTTTGGCATTAAATTTACAATGGCGATGCTAAGAGGTCTTATGTCCTGCTCCTTGGCAGATGAATCTCTCATTGTAAAAATATTTTCTCTCTCTAAAACTTCTTCAACTATTAAATCTTTAGGTATTATTAAGGGCATTTTTTATTCCTCTCCTCTATAAAATTTGTACTTGTGAGTAAATTTAAATTTTTAGGTGCCTTTATAAAATAAAAAAAGCTCCCGTCCCATAAGGACGAAAGCTTCGTGTTACCACCTTAATTCTCCCTTATCTCGCAATAAGGGACTCTTCAAGTACTAGCATACTCTATCGCTATAACGGGCGATCCCGTACTCATCTAAATATCGACAAGCACTCGAGAAAGACCATGTTCACTTATTTTTCTTCTACTTCTTTCACCAAACGAAGCTCTCTGTAATCAGTCCAACAAGTTACTCTTCTCTCTGTTGAGTTTAAATTTTATACTATGATAGCACCTAATATTATTTATGTCAAATAATTTTATTTTGCTTATGGATTTAAAATTTTCATCAGGATAATTTTCTATAAAGAAAAATTTTTCAATTAGCCCAAAATTTTTGCAGGATTAAAATTTTTACCATGAATAAATTTTGAGACCAAGAACTTCTTATAAAAAGTCAAAAAAAGAGAGACCGCAGCCTCTCTTAATAGTATAGTTAGATTTTTTTCTTTAAGCTTCCTTTTTAATTACATCAATTATAGAACCATCTCTGTATTCTACAACGGCAACTACTTCGTCGGAGAACTTAATTTCTTCAGGTTTACCTGTAAGTTTTTCTGCCATTTGTTGCAATTCTTTGATGTCTTTAATTTCAAGTCCAGCTTCCTCAAATTTTTCAATTAAATCTTTTCTCTTTGGATTTACAGCAATGCCGTAGTCTGTACATACTACATCAACGGATTCGCCAGGTGTACAAACTGTTGTAACCTTATCCATGATAATTGGATTTCTTGACCTTACAAGTGGTGCAAGGATAAGTGACATCTTTGCTCCAGGTGCAGTGTCTTGGTGTCCGCCAACTGCTTGGTTGATTACTCCATCAGACCTTGTCATTACATTGACATTGAAGTCTGTGTCGATTTCAAGTGCGCCAAGTAGTACGAAGTCAAGAGTGTTAACTGCAGGAGTTGGGTTGTTTGGATTTGCATAAGATGATGCTGTTTGTTCAAAGTGTTTTGGATTTTCGCGAATTGATCTTACTGCATCAAGGTCAAAGGATTGTGTATCATAAATACCATCAATTAGACCTTCTTCAAGCATTGTCACCATATATCCAGTGATTCCACCAAGTGCCATTGATGCCTTGATCTTGTCCTTCTTCATTTCTTCACGAAGAAGTTTTGCCACTGCAAGTGTTGAACCTGCTGCTCCAGTTTGGAATCTAAAGCCATCTTTATAAAGTCCAGATGCCTTAATTGCCTTTACAGCATTATTTGCAATTAATAAATCTCTTGGGTTGTCATTAAATCTAATTGAGCCAGAAACAATTCCCTTAGGATCTCCAATTGCGTCAACTTCAACTACATAGTCAACATACATCATGCCAATTGATGCAGGAATGTTAGGGAAAGGTACAAGATTATCTGTGATTGCAATTACGCAATCAGCATATTGGGCATCAACAATGGCATAGCCTAGTGAGCCACAAGCAGCTTTTCCCTCTCTACCATTCATGTTGCCATATTCATCACAAGATGGTGCAGCTAAAAAGGCTACATCAATGTGGAGTTCGCCATCTTCAATAGCTCTTGCACGACCACCGTGAGAACGAATTATACATGGTTTTTTAAGGATTCCTTGTGAGATTTTTTCTCCAAGTTCTCCCCTAAGTCCTGATGATTGAATGCCAGTGATTACACCTTGTTCAATTAGTGGAATTAGTTTGTCGTGGCAAGGTGAAAGTGATGATGGAGCAAGAGTTAAGTCTTTAATGCCCATATCAGCTATAACTTGCATAACCATATTTACAACATAGTCGCCATTTCTTAGGTGGTGGTGGAAGGAAATTGTCATTCCGTCTTTAAGTCCACTTTTCTTTACGGCTTCTTCAATAGAGCCTAAAAGTTTACTTTCATCTCTTCTTCCATATCTAATCTTTGGAGAAGCCTTTCTATCAGTTCTAAGATATTTGCCTTCGCCTTTAAAAGGAACAAGTTCGCCAATGCCTTCAAGGTATTCAGGGATATCTCTTCCTACTGCATTTTTATTATAG
>QWCQ01000987.1_pt1 | contig 12775 bp, 11 predicted proteins | sample 1972701 | NCBI WGS metagenome assembly QWCQ01 (sample SAMN09866704, study PRJNA288562) | Human gut metagenome isolate pre4_stool, whole genome shotgun sequencing...
GCATAGATACAGCAAAAACTTATACAAGTCGTCAAAATATATACTATAAATTTTTTCTATATCCATGACCCCTCCTTCATATAGTAGACAAATAACTTAATCATATCTTACAAAATTTTAAAAAAAATTCCATTATTGTATAGTATTCCTATCAGAGCGAAGGAGAAATTATGGATATTAAAGTTGATTTTACTGATTTGCTAATAAAAACTGACAGGCTAATATTAAGGGCTTTTAATGATAATGATTTGGAAGATTTTTACGAATATGCCAAGACACCCGGTCTTGGTGAAATGGCTGGTTGGCCACATCATGAAAGTATTGACAACACTAGGGAAGTTTTAGAAAGATTTAAGAAGAACAAGGACGTTCTAGCTATAGAAATGGACGGTAAAGTAATTGGATCAATAGGTCTTCATCCTGTGGATGATGAGTTTTATAAGGATTTTGAAGATAAGAAGGGAAAGGAAATAGGATTTGTATTAAGCGAAGCTTTCCAAAGGCAAAAAATAATGACCGAAGCTGTAAAAGCCCTTATGAAATATGCCTTTGAAGAATTAGACCTTGACTATATTTCAGCTGGTTATTTTAGGAACAATTTTAAGTCTAGGTCTTTTCAGAAAAAATTGGGTTTTACTTATTATGGAAGCCATATTGTGAAAATCCCTCTTGGAATATTAGCGCCTGTCCATCAAACAATTTTTACTAAAGAAGATTATCAAAACAATAAGACTGGCCATGTGGAAGAGAAAAAAAATCCTAAAGCGAGCCAAGAATTAGTATTGAAATCAGACTCTGAAATCATAAAGAGATTGTATTTTGAAAAGGAAAATGAATTCGTTCCAAAAAATAGCGACAATCCTTATTATATTATTGTTATTGAGGGTAGGATTAGGGTTATTTCTGAAAATAAGGAATATACTTATTTTCCAGCCGATGCCCTAAGGATAAGTAAAGGCCAGGATTTTAAGATTATATCAAGATCTGATGCCAAAGTAGTATTGATAGAAATGACAGGTAAGAATGAATAAGGTTGGAGTCTATATCCACATTCCTTTTTGCGAGAAAAAGTGCTATTATTGCGATTTTGCAGCCTTTCCTAACTTGGAATCTTGGATAGAGCCTTATGTAGAAAATCTAATTAAAGAAATAAGACTTTATAGGGAGAGGATGGATGTCCTTATCGATTCAATTTACATTGGCGGCGGCACTCCTTCCTATATAAATCCTAAATTTATAGAAAAAATTGTAGGTGAAATTTATAAATTTAAGACTGACATTAAGGAATTTACCATAGAATCAAATCCTAAATCCCTTGACATGAGAAAATTGCAAACCTATAAGGCTTTGGGAATTAATAGGATTTCCTTAGGTGTCCAGTCCTTTGATGATACGGTTTTAAAAAATATTGGTAGAAATCATACTAGCCAAATAGCCATCAAAGATATTGAAATGATAAAAAATGCAGGATTTGATAATCTTTCCTTTGATCTCATGTTAAATTTACCTGGCCAGGATTTTGTCAGTGTGAAAAGAGATTTGGAAATGGTTAAGGAATTAAAACCTAAGCACATATCTTGGTATTCTCTGATTCTGGATAAGGGCTCAAGGTTTTATGCTCTTGATAAAGAGGGTAAGCTTGACTTAATGGATTCTGACCTTGAAGTTGATATTTTTTCTTATTTGATAGACCAACTTGATAATCTTGGTCTTCATCGTTATGAGGTATCAAATTTTGCCCAAAAGGGTTTTGAGTCTTTCCATAACAAAAAATATTGGAACCAGGAAGGCTACCTAGGCTTTGGGATTGGAGCTGCAGGTTATCTTTCAAATCTTAGATACAATAATACAAGAAATCTTGCTGTTTACGATAAGATGCTCAAATCAAACAAGATTCCTATAATTAATAAGGATTTTGTTGATAAGGATGAAAATGAGAAGGAATATATAATTTTCAAACTCAGAGAAACAGAGGGCATAAATCTAGAAGTCTTTAGGGATAAATACGGTATAGACTTTTTGGAAAAATATAAAGACCAAATAAATAAATTTAAGGATGACGGATTTTTTGAAATTGATGAGGCCATTAAATTTACAAAAAAAGGTATGAGCCTTTCAAATGAATTTTTTGTTGAGATTATTTAGGCTTATTAATTTTTATATTTTTGGGTATATAAGGAATATAAGAATTAAGGAGATAAAATTATGACAATACAAAAAGTAACAGTAGCTGGCGGAGGTGTATTGGGTGCACAAATCGCTTACGCAGCAGCTTTCCATGGCTATGATGTAACAATTTGGGGTAGACGTGACGATTCAATTGAAAGAATCAAACCAAGGATTGACCGTCTATATCAAATATACAGCCAAGAATTAGAAGTAGCTCCTTCTTACATTGGTGAGAAAAATCCAAACTTCCCAAGATCATTTTTTGCTTCTAAAGAAGAAATTACAGAAGAAAGAATAGCTGAACTAAAGGAAGTTAATGAAAAAGCCTACAAGAGTTTTATATACACAACAGACTTAGAAGAAGGATTTGGCAATGCTGACCTTGTTATAGAAGCAATTGCAGAAGTAGTTGACCAAAAGAAAGATTTCTATGAAAAAATTGCTCCATTCTTAAAGGAAGAAGCAATCCTTGTAACCAACTCTTCAACCCTACTTCCATCTATGTTTAGGGAATATACAGGCAGGGAAGAAAAATTCTTAAGCCTTCACTTTGCAAATAATATCCACAGACAAAACCTAGCTGAGGTTATGAGACACGATAGGACCTCTGATGAAGCTTTTGATATAGTAGTTGAATTTGCAAGATCAATTGGCATGTACCCAGCCATCCTTAAAAAAGAACAACCAGGCTATATCTTAAACTCAATTCTTGTTCCAGTATTAGGTGCAGGCCTAACACTCTACGGAAATGATGTAGCAGACCCAGTTGATATTGATATGGACTGGAAAATCGGTACAGGTTCACCAAAGGGTCCATTTGAGATAATTGACTTAGTAGGCCTAACTACTGTAATTAATATTTTAAGCAACAACCCAGCATCAAAAGACCCATCAACACCTATTGGTAAGGCGATGATTAAGCTAAAAGAAATGGCTGATAAGGGACATATTGGTATAGAATCTGGTCAAGGCTTCTATAAATATAAATAGAAATCTTATAAAAGTGGCTAAAATGCCACTTTTTCTGTGAGAATAAAAGAAAAATTTAAAATAATTTAATATTTGATTTTAATTTACTTGACAATTATTCCTAACTTAGTATATTAATATTAGCAGTCGGAAGTAAAGAGTGCTAAAAAGGAGTGAAAGACTTTGAAAGATAGAAGAATGCAGATACTTTTCACTATCATAAATTCTTATATCTTGGGAGGAGAGCCAGTCGGTTCTAAGTCTTTGGCAGATGATTATTCCTTTGATGTATCAGCTGCCACAATTAGAAATGACATGAGTGATCTTGAGAAAAAAGGTCTCTTGAAAAAGGCCCACACTTCAAGCGGTAGACTCCCATCAGACAAGGGTTATAGGTTTTTTGTAGACTATTTACTTGAAAATGGTCTTATAAATGAAAGGCCTAGACCAGACTATACTAGTTTGAAAGATTCACTAGATAAGAGATACCACAATGCTACGGATATAGTAAGCTCCGCTACAAAGATTTTGGCAGGAATTACAAATCTAACAGCAGTATCAGTTACTTACAAAAATCAAATCAAATCAATTGCTAATATCGAAATGTTAAGGGTAAGCGAATCTTCCTTGCTCTTGATAGTAGTTTATGATAATGGCTTGATAGTAAACGACTTGATTAGGTTAAATTATAGTCCAGAAGACGAAGACCTGGAATTTTTAAACAGGCTCTTGCAAAGAGAGTTAATCGGGTCAAATATTTTAGACTTGTCTGATAAGATTAGGAAAATTGAAGAAAAGTTAAACCTCAATTATAAGTATTTACTCGATATAATCCAAACTAAGATGAAAAACGAATCTGACAAAGATTCGAAAAAAGAAATCAAGATAGAGGGTTTGGGTAATATATTCAGATTCAAAGAATTTGATGATATAGTAAAGGCTAAGGAATTTATCAATCTCTTTGAAAGTCCAGATATTATTACAGATTTTCTAACTGATAAAAATGATAAAAGCCTTGTCATCACTATCGGAGAAGAAAACGAAATCGACCAGTTAAAAGAAAATACAATCATAACTTCATATTTTAATGTAGATGAAAACACCATTGGTACAATCGGTGTGGTAGGTCTAACTAGGATAAATTATAAGGAAGTAATCGAGAGTATTAAACTAGTTTCAGATTTATTAAATCAATAAGAGGAAGGTGAATGATTTGGCAGACGATATCAAAAAAGACGAAAATCTCGACGAAGAAGCCAGAGATATAAAGGATATAGAAGACGAAATAGAAGCAGACCTTGATGAAGAAATAATTGACGCAGAAATAGTTGATGATGAAAAAGATGCTTCAGGAAATAACGAATATATAGAAAAATACCAAAGATTAATGGCTGACTTTGCAAATTACAAGCAAAGGGAAGAAAAGGCCAAGGCAGATTTTAAGAAGTTTGCATCAAGCTCTTTGATAGAAAAATTATTGCCAGTTCTTGATAATTTCGATAGGGCTCTTAAAGATAAGGACCCAGAAGACCCATTTGTTAAGGGTGTTATAATGACAAGAGATGAACTTGTCAAAACTCTTAAAAATGAAGGTCTAGAAGAAATCCCATCAGACGGCGAAAAATTTGATCACAATCTTCACCATGCAGTCATGACAGAAGAAAGTGACACTGTTAAAGAAGATTATATTATAGAAACATTCCAAAAAGGATATACATTAAACGGCAGAATCCTTAGACCAGCAATGGTTAAGGTAAGCAAGTAGGAGGAAAAATTATGGCAAAAATTATAGGAATTGACTTAGGTACAACAAACTCAGCAGTAGCTGTTATGGAAGGTGGCACACCAACTATTATCCCTAATAGCGAAGGTAATAGAACTACTCCATCAGTAGTAGCTTTTTCAAAAGATGGAGAAAGACTTGTGGGTGAAACAGCTAAAAGACAAGCAATCACCAACCCACATAGAACAATAGCATCAGTTAAAAGAGAGATGGGCCACGACTGGAAAAGCCCTGAAATTGATGGCAAACAATATACACCTGAAGAAATATCTGCAATGATTCTTCAAAAATTGAAGGCAGACGCAGAGGCTTATCTAAATGATACAGTAACAAATGCAGTAATTACTGTACCTGCATACTTTACAGACGCTCAAAGACAAGCTACTAAAGATGCTGGACAAATCGCAGGTCTTAAAGTTGACAGAATTATAAATGAACCAACCGCAGCAGCTCTTGCATATGGTATGGATAAGGAAACTGACCAATCTAAGATTATGGTTTACGACCTTGGTGGTGGTACATTCGACGTTTCAATACTTGAAGTAGGTGACGGAGTATTTGAAGTATTATCTACAAGAGGTAACAACAAATTAGGTGGAGACGACTTTGATAATGCAGTTGTAGATTATCTTGCAGCTGAATTTAAGAAAGAATCAGGCGTTGATCTTACAAAAGATTTAACAGCTATGCAAAGACTTAAAGATGCAGCTGAAAAAGCTAAGAAAGAATTATCTTCAACCCTAACAACAAATGTAAACCTACCATTCATCACAGCAGTAGATGGTCAACCTGTCCACTTAGACATCAACCTATCAAGGGCAAAATTTGATGAATTAACTCATGACCTAGTAGAAAAAACTAGAAAACCAGTAGAAGATGCTCTTCACGACGCAGGTCTATCAGCATCTGACATTGACAAAGTTCTTTTAGTAGGTGGTTCTACAAGGGTACCAGCTGTTCAAGAATTAGTTAAGAAAATAATCGGCAAAGAACCACAAAAAGATATCAACCCAGATGAATCAGTTGCAATCGGTGCAGCTATCCAAGGTGGTGTTTTAACAGGTGAAGTTAAAGACCTATTATTACTAGATGTAACACCTCTATCACTTGGTATTGAAACTCTTGGTGGAGTTGCTACAAAATTAATTGAAAGAAATACAACTATCCCAACCAAGAAATCACAAATATTCACAACTGCAGCAGATGGACAAACAGAAGTAGACATCCACGTAGTGCAAGGTGAACGTGAAATGGCAGCAGACAATACTACTCTAGGTAGGTTCCAACTTACAGGTATACCAGCAGCTAGACGTGGTGTGCCACAAATCGAAGTAACTTTCGATATAGATGCTAACGGTATTGTAAATGTAACAGCTAAGGACCAAGGTTCTGGCAAGGAACAAAAGATTACAATCACATCTTCATCTAACTTATCCGAAGAAGAAATTGATAAGAAAATCAAAGAAGCAGAGAAATTTGCAGAAGAAGATAAGAAGAAAAAAGAAGATATAGACGCTAAAAACAACGCAGAAAACCTAGTTTACCAAGCAAGAAAAACTGTAGAAGACGCTAAACTTGAAGGGGCTGATAAGGAAAATATCGAAGCTAAGGCAAAAGAACTTGAAGAAGCTATTAAAGCTAACGATATTGACAAAATCAAGAGCCTATCAGAAGAATTAACAAACGAAATCTACAAGGTAAGCGAAAAAATGTATAAGGCAAATGAAGCAAGCCAAGGCGAGGCTAGCGGAAAAGACGAAGACGTTGTTGATGCTGACTATGAAGTAATCGACGAAGACGAAGAATAATCTTTTGAAAGATTTACTATAGCTAGTATAATAAAAACAATTGATAAAAGGAGCTATTTCCTAGTGAAATAGCTTTTTTTAGTGATTGGAGGAGAAATGAGAGATCCATATGAAGTGCTGGGCGTTGGTAAAAACGCCTCAACTGATGAAATAAAAAGAGAATATAGGAAACTTGCCAAAAAATACCATCCAGACCTAAACCCAGATGATAAGGAAGCTGAGCAAAAATTTAAGGAAGCAACCTTATCCTATGAAATTCTTTCAGATCCAGAAAAGAAACAAAAATACGACACCTATGGAGCAGCAGCATTTGAAAACGGTGGTGCAGGCTTTAATGGCGGCTTTGGTGGAGGTTTTGGTGGCTTTGGTGATATTTTTGGTGATTTATTTGGAGATATATTTAATCAAGGTTATCAAAATAATGCAAAAAGACCAGTAAAGGGTGCAGACATCCAGCAAGTTGTAAACCTAACTTTCCAAGAAGCTGCCTTTGGTACAGAAAAGGAAATCCAAGTTAGACGAGAGGTAGAATGCCATGTTTGTCATGGTTCTAAGGCTGAGGAAGGATCAGAAAGCCATACTTGCCCAGATTGCCACGGTCAAGGTGTGGTTAATGAAATATCAAGAACACCTTTTGGAACCATGTCTAGGACTGTAACATGTTCTAAATGTCATGGAACTGGTGAAATTATTGATAAGCCATGCAAAAATTGCCATGGTTCAGGCAAGGAATATAAGTCTGAAAAAATTAAAATTGATATTCCATCAGGAGTTGAAGATAAAAATGTAATTAGACTTTCTGGCAAGGGTCATGTTGGGGAAAATGGAGGTCCTTTTGGTGATTTATATGTAATCCTTAGAGTATCTGACCATGAAATCTTTAAGCGAGATGGTCTTGATATTTATTATGAGATGCCAATTAGCTTTCCAACAGCAGCGCTAGGTGGCAAGATAAATGTGGCAACACTTAGAAAACCAGTAGAATTTGAAATCCCAGCAGGAACTCAAACCGGGGAAAGATTTACCATCAAAAATGAAGGAATCGAAGATAAGAGAAAGGGAATTACTGGTAATCTTTATTTTTACGTAAAAGTCATAACTCCAACTAAGCTATCCAAAGAACAAAAAGAAGCCCTAAAGGCATATGCTGAGGCAAGTGGGGATGACGTTAAGGAAAACAAGTCATTTTTTGATAAAGTAAAGGACTTTTTTGAATGAAAAAAACATTTAACATACTAACCCTAGGCTGCAAGGTAAACCAGTACGAGTCAGAGGCCGTTGAGGAAATTTTTGAGTCAAGGGGCTTTGAAAGAGATGAAAAAAACGCAAGTGTCTACGTTATAAATACCTGCACAGTTACAAATATGTCTGACAGAAAGAGCCGTCAGATGATTTCAAGGGCTAGAAAAGATAATCCAGATGCCATAATAGCTGTAATGGGTTGTTATTCCCAAGTAAAACCAGAAGATGTGGCAAAAATCGAAGGCGTTGATATAATTTTAGGTTCAAGAAATAAGGAAGAAGTAGTAGATCTTTGTGAGGATATGCTTCAAAACAAGGAAGCAATTGATCAAGTAATCTCAGTTTCTGAGGAAAAAACCTTTGAAGACCTACAAATTTCAAACCAAACAGAAATGACCAGGGCCTATATGAAAATCCAAGACGGATGTAATATGTATTGCTCATACTGCCTCATTCCTTACGCAAGGGGCAATGTTGTAAGCCGTCCTATGGATTCTATTGTTAAAGAAGCTGAAAGATTAGCTCAAAATGGCTTTAAGGAAATAGTACTCACAGGCATCCACGTTGCAAGCTACGGCAAGGACATTAAGGACGGGACAAGCCTAATAGATGTAATTGAAAATGTGGCCAAGGTAGAAGGTATAGAAAGAATTCGACTTTCTTCAATGGAACCTAGACATATAACTAAAGATTTCCTCGAAAGGATGAAGGCTACTGAGAAGGCATGTGACCACTTCCACCTATCCCTCCAATCAGGATCAGATGATATCCTAAAGGCTATGAATAGGAAATACGATACAGCCATATTTAAAGAAAAGACTGACTTAATTAGAGAAGTCTTTCCAAACGCAGGACTTACAACAGATATTATTGTAGGTTTTCCTGGAGAAACTGACGAAAATCATAAAGAAACAATAGATTTTGTAAAAGAAATTAAATTTGCCAAAACTCATTTATTCAAATATTCAAAAAGAGATGGGACAAAAGCGGCTAGCATGAAAGACCAGGTTAATGGAAATATCAAAAAAGAACGCTTAAAAGATTTAGAAGCTATAGAGAAAATTAATAGGGAAGAATTTTTAAAAAAGCAAATTGGAAAGACACTTTCAGTTTTATTTGAAGAAAAATCTGACATGGCTGGATTCAAATCCGGATATTCAACAAATTATCTAAGGGTAAATGTGAAAAATGATAGTCTTCCAAGTAATGAAATCTATGACGTATTAATAACTGGTATAGAAAATGATGAATTAATTGGAGAAATAAGGTAAAAATACTTTACTCTTAAAAATAATTGTGGTAACATATATATTAATGGGGGTGAAGTATGGATTGTGTATTTTGTAAGATTGTAGATGGACAAATCCCATCTAAGATAATCTACGAAGATGAAGAGTTAATTGCATTTGACGATTTAGATCCACAAGCACCTATCCATTTTCTTGTTATACCAAAAAAGCACATCCAAAGTTTAGAAACTCTCGATGAGGCTGATAGTGAATTGATAGGCAAGATATTTTTGGCAATCAGAAAGATAGCCCATGATAAGGGTATAGCTGATTCTGGATATAGGATAGTCAACAACATAGGAGAAGATGGAGGACAAACTGTTCCTCACATGCATTTCCATGTTCTTGGCGATAGAAGCCTACAATGGCCACCAGGCTGATTTAAGTCTAGACCGTGCATATACGAGAGGGGGGATAGAGATGACAGAAATCAGAGTTGGAGAAAACGAATCAATCGACAGTGCGATTAAAAGATTCAAAAGACAATGCGCAAGATCCGGTGTACTTTCTGAATATAGAAGAAGAGAACACTACGAAAAACCAAGCGTTATAAAGAAAAAGAAAATCGACGCTGCTAAAAGAAAAAACAGAAAAAGAAAATAATAATTTAACCATCCACAATGTGGGTGGTTTTTTTATGGATTTTGAAAATGATTAAAAGCTAATTTTATAATTAAAGAGAGGCAAACTTTCTTATATTTTAATAAGTAATTATAAAAATATTTCTTTAAATTTTTCGGATTTTAACTTAGTATTTTATTTAATTCATAATACTTTGCAATAATAGTTCTATTTTTCTTACTTTAATTTATCCAATTTAATAAATTATAAACAAATAATCAGGGTTATAATTTTAACAATCATTGACTATGTTGAGTATATATTATATAATTTTAATGAGAAAACGTTAACGAAGATATTTGTCACTAACTTTACTAACTACTTTACTTGTAGTTTTTTTATATTTTCACTAAATTATTTGGTGAAAAAATATAGGGCAAATAGCCCTATAAAAATTTTTCAGTAAAATGTAACCGCTTACAAATATAAATTAAGATATTATAAAAACTTTATATTTTATTTTAAATTCTTGGTTAAGATTGATTTATTCGGGGTAGTAAAGTTATGAAAATATCTTGGTAATGGATTCTATTATAAAGATACTTGAAGTTATAAATGGGATGAGAACAATAAGTAAAAGAAAGGATTGTGTATGAAATTAAATTTAGAAAATTTATCTAAGGCAAATGAAAAGGTTGACAAAAAGGTATCCTATGATGTCAAACAATTAAGGGAAGATTCTATAAGAGACCCTAAGTGGTTGGCTTTTGGATCTGGAAATATTTTTAGAGCCTATATTGCAAGAATTGGTCAAGACTTGGTCAATGAGGGATATTTTGATAGGGGAATTTCTGTTGTTGAGACCTTTGATACAGAAATTATTGAAAAGACCTATAAACCATTCGACAATCTTTGCTTATCTGTGACTCTTCATAAAGATGGTAACTTTGATACTAACTTGATTGCGAACTTAGCGGAAAGTCTAACCTTAAAGGACCTTGAAAGAATTACAGAAATATTTTTAAATGATAATCTTCAAATAGCATCCTTTACAATTACTGAAAAAGGTTACAATCTTTATGCTCCGAATGGTGAGTTAATGGATGTTGTTAAGGCTGATTTAGAAAATGATCCTGAAGATAGCAAACATCTTATGAGTATAGTTACAAGTCTACTTTATAAGAGATTTAGTAAGAATGAAAAGCCACTTACACTTCTAAGCCTTGATAACTGCTCAGAAAATGGGGATAAGGTCAAAGCTTCTATCATGCTTATAGCTAAGAAATGGAATGAAAATGGGAAAGTAAATGATGATTTCATCAAATACCTAGAAGAAAAAGTTTCTTTCCCACTAACTATGATTGATAAAATTACTCCAAGACCAGCTAGCGAAGTTAAAAAATATGTAGAAAATCTTGGTTTTGAAGATATGGATATTGTAGTTACCTCAAAAAATACCTACACAGCACCATTTGTAAATAGTGAAGAGTCTGAATATTTAGTAATGGAAGATGATTTCAAAAATGGTAGACCAGATTTCACAAAAGTAGGTGTTTTCCTAACTGATAGGGATACTGTAAATAAGGTTGAGACAATGAAGGTAACAACCTGTCTAAATCCTTTGCACACAGTTTTAGCAACTTATGGCTGCGTTTTAGGTCATACAACAATTGCAGAAGAAATGCAAGATGAAGATTTAGTTAAATTAATAAAGAAAATCGGTTATGATGAGGGATTAAAGGTAGTTGTTGATCCTGGTATCATAAATCCTAAAGACTTTATTGATGAAGTTATCAATGTGAGATTCCCAAATAAATTTATGCCTGATACACCACAAAGGATTGCAACTGATACATCTCAGAAGATTTCTGTAAGATTTGGCCAAACCATTAAAGGGTATATAAAAGATAAGGACCTTAAGGTAGAAGACCTTAAATTCATACCACTAGCCTTAGCAGGTTACTTAAGATACCTATTAGGGGTAAATGATGAGGGAGAAGCTTTTGAGCTTTCAAGTGATCCTTTGATGGATTACCTAAAAGAAAGTCTTGATGGAATCACTCTTGGAAACTTTAAAGTAACAGAAGGTTTGAAAGATATTTTAAGAAATAAAGAAATATTTGGTCTTGATTTGGAAGAAGTTGGTCTTGATAAAATTGTTACTGATTACTTCGAAGAATTGTCAGCTGGTCCAGGAAGTGTAAGAGCTACACTTGAAAAATATCTAGGATAGAAAAGGAGAGATAAGCTTATGAAAATGACTTTTAGACACTATGGAAACAACGACCCAATTTCACTTGAGTACATTGCCCAGATTCCAGGTGTGACTGGTGTAATGGTAATGATGAACGAGTGGGAAGCAGGAGAAGTTTGGGAGAAAGATGTATTCCAAGAATATGTTGATAAATGCCATGCTGTAGGTCTTGAATGTGAAATAATTGAGTCAATCAACGTTCACGAAGATATTAAAATGGGTCTTCCTACTAGGGATAAATACATTGAAAATTATAAACAATCTCTTAGAAATGTCGCTGCTTGTGGTGTAAAGACTGTAATTTATAACTTCATGCCAGTATTTGACTGGGTAAAGACAGAATTATATAAAGTTCTTCCAGATGGTTCAAACACACTTGCCTTTGACCAAGCAAAAGTAGAAGGCCTATCACCTCGTGATATGGTTAATGAAATCCTTGATGGGGCTGGAAACTTTGAACTTCCAGGCTGGGAACCAGAAAGATTAGCTCAACTTGAAGAAGTTCTAGATAAATATAAGGATATAGACGAAGATAAACTAAGAGAAAACTACAAATATTTCCTTGAAGGAATTATCCCAACTTGTGAAGAAGTAGGCATCAAGATGGCTGTTCACCCAGATGATCCAGCTTGGCCAATCTTTGATATTCCAAGAATCACATCTACACCAGAAGATTTAGAAAAAATTGTAAACCTTGTTG
>QWCQ01000989.1_pt1 | contig 12746 bp, 11 predicted proteins | sample 1972701 | NCBI WGS metagenome assembly QWCQ01 (sample SAMN09866704, study PRJNA288562) | Human gut metagenome isolate pre4_stool, whole genome shotgun sequencing...
AAAAGATTCTTGGGAAGATAAAAATATAGATGATGAAAATGCTGAGTTAATAGCAGTTTTAGCAATAATTTATGATCATCATCAAACTGATTTAGTAACAAAAAAAATATCAATAGAACATGATGCAAATGTCAATATAATATGCACAAACCACATACATTTAGATCACAGCAATTGTTTAGAAACTTCTGTTTTAAGAGGAAATATAAAAAAAATAGAGGATTTTAAAAATAAAATTTCAGGTTTAAAAGGTGTTAAATTTACAAATTTAATAAAAGCTGGAGTTCCTCAAAGCTAATAACAAATAAAACAATAACATAAAATTAAAATATAAATTGAGTTAAATCAATTGCAAAATAATATTTTTTTGATAAAATACTAGAATCATAATTAATCAATGCAAGGAGGATTAATAAATGAACAGAAGAGATTTTATCAAAAGTGCTGCAGCAGCCTCAGCCTGTTCTGCTATTGGCATAAGTGTTCCATCTTCTTTATCAGCTAAATCAAACGAAGCTGAAAAATCATGGAGATGGGATAAGGCAGTTTGTCGGTTTTGTGGAACTGGATGCGGGATTATGGTAGCTACAAAAGATGGAAAAATAGTAGCTGTAAAAGGTGATCCTAAAGCTCCAGTAAATAGAGGCTTAAACTGCATAAAAGGATACTTTAACGCAAAAATTATGTATGGCGAAGACCGCTTGACAAAACCACTTTTAAGAATGAATGAAAAAGGTGAGTTTGATAAAAAAGGTAAATTTGCCCCTGTTAGTTGGCAAAGAGCCTTTGATGAGATGGAAAAGCAGTTTAAAAAAACATATAATGAGCTTGGACCTACAGGAATTGGTGTTTTTGGAAGTGGTCAATACACAATCCAAGAAGGATACGTTGCTTCAAAACTTCTAAAAGGTGGATTTAGAAGTAACAACCTTGATCCAAACGCAAGACACTGTATGGCAAGTGCGGTTGTTGGCTTTATGCAAACTTTTGGAATTGACGAGCCATCAGGCTGTTTTGATGATATCGAGCTAACTGATACTATTGTTTGCTGGGGCGCAAATATGGCTGAAATGCATCCAATTTTGTGGGCAAGAGTAAGCGATAGAAAATTAAGCGATCCAGAAAATGTCAAAGTTGTAAATTTAAGTACCTATTCAACTAGAACTTCAAATTTGGCAGATATTGAGATTATTTTTAGACCATCAACTGATCTTGCTATTTGGAATTACATCGCAAGAGAACTTATTTATAATCATCCTGATTTAGTAGATATGGATTTTGTTAAAAACCACTGCACATTTGCAACAGGACCTGTTGATATAGGATATGGCTTAAGAGAAGATATAAACCATCCAAAATACAAAAAAAGTGAGCTTGATACCGCTGCAAAACAAAAAAGCAAGGTTGTAAGTGACTTTGAGGGTGAGAGTTTAGCCTATCTTGGATATAAATCAGGCGATACTTTAGAGATGAAAAATACAAAATCAGCTGGAAAACACTGGGCTATAAGCTTTGAAGAGTTTAAAAAAGCGCTTGCTCCATATACTCTTGAATATACTGCAAAAATTGCAAAAGGCGATGAAAATGAAGATATTGAAGAGTTTAAAGCAAAACTTAAGGCACTAGCTGATCTATATATAGAAAAACAGAGAAAAGTTGTTAGCTTTTGGACTATGGGCTTTAACCAACATACAAGAGGAACTTGGGTGAATGAACAAAGCTATATGGTGCACTTTCTGCTCGGAAAGCAAGCAAAACCTGGAAGTGGAGCATTTTCTTTAACAGGTCAACCAAGTGCGTGCGGAACAGCAAGAGAGGTTGGAACATTTTGCCATAGACTTCCTGCTGACATGGTTGTTGCCAATCCAAAACACAGAGCTATTACTGAAAAAATTTGGAAACTACCAAATGGCACTATTAATCCAAAAAATGGCTCACATTTTGTAAAAATTATGAGAGATTTAGAAGATGGTAAAATTAAATTTGCTTGGGTTCAAGTAAATAACCCTTGGCAAAATACTGCAAATGCAAACCATTGGATAAAAGCAGCAAGAGAAATGGATAATTTTATCGTAGTAAGTGAAGTTTATCCTGGAATTTCAGCAAAAGTAGCAGATCTAATACTTCCAACAGCAATGATTTATGAAAAATGGGGCTCTTATGGAAATGCTGAAAGAAGAACTCAACACTGGCGTCAGCAAGTTATTCCAGTAGGCGATGCTATGAGTGATACTTGGCAAATGCTTGAGTTTTCAAAACGATTTACATTAAAAGATGTTTGGGGTGAAAAAAAGATAGATGAAAAACTCACTCTTCCAAATGTTTTAGAAGAAGCTAAAAAAATGGGCTACAAAGAAAGTGATACACTATTTGATATACTTTTTGCAAATGATGAGTGGAAAAAATTTAGCAAAGATGACAAAATCATAGGCGGGTTTGATAACAGCGAAGTAAATGGCGATAGCAGAAATGTAGTTGGAAGCGATGGAAAAGAGTTTAAAGGATATGGCTTTTTCGTCCAAAAAGCAATTTGGGAAGAATACCGCAAATTTGGACTAGGTCATGGACATGATTTAGCTGATTTTGATACATACCACAAAGTTAGGGGATTGAGATGGCCAGTTGTTGATGGCAAAGAAACTCAATGGAGATTTAATACACTTTATGATCCTTATGCTAAAAAAGAAGCACCACAAAGTGATTTTGCATTTTATGGAAACAAAGGTGCAAAACTAAGTGCTGGAGATTTAGCAAAGGCAAAAGATGATGAAAAGGTTGATATAAACAACAAAGGTAAAATTTTCTTCCGCCCTTATATGGATCCGCCTGAGATTCCAAATAAAGAATATCCATTTTGGTTATGCACTGGAAGAGTTTTAGAGCATTGGCATAGTGGAACGATGACAATGAGAGTTCCTGAGCTTTATAAAGCAGTTCCTGAAGCAATGTGTTATATGAGCGAGTTAGATGCTGAAAAATTAAATTTGATGCAAAACGATATCGTATGGATAGAAAGTAGGCGTGGAAAAGTTAAGGCAAGAGTTGATTTAAGAGGACGAAATAAACCACCTGTTGGACTAGTCTATGTTCCTTGGTTTGATGAAAATGTCTTTATAAATAAAGTTTGTCTTGATGCAACCTGCCCTTTATCAAACGAAACTGATTATAAAAAATGTGCAGTAAAGATTTATAAGGCGTAGATTTATGACAAGAAGAGAGGTGTTAAAAATAGCTTGCCTGTTTAGTGCCGGTGGGATTTTATGGAGTATTCCTAAAAACACAGAGGCTAAATTTTTCTTAAGACCACCTGGTGCAAAAGATGAAAAAAGCTTTGTGGCAAGTTGTATAAAGTGCGGACTTTGCGTAGAGGCCTGTCCATACGACACACTTAAGCTTAGTACTATTTTTGACAACACCTCTATTTCAACGCCCTATTTCAGCCCAAGAAAAATTCCATGTTATATGTGTGAAGATATCCCTTGTGCTGCTATTTGTCCAACATCTGCACTTGATATAAAGTCTTTGCAAAAAAATGATTTGCTAGATGTAAATTTGATGAGATCTGGCGTTGCGGTTGTGGATATGAAAAGTTGTGTTGCCTACTTTGGAATTCAGTGCGATGCCTGTTATAGAGCCTGTCCGCTTATCGATAAGGCTTTATATCTAGAATACAAAAGAAATGATAGAACGGCAAAACATGCATTTTTACTTCCAGTTGTTGATGGCGATATTTGCACGGGATGTGGGATGTGCGAGAAAGTTTGTATTACTAAAAAACCTGCTATTAGCGTAGTTAGAAGAGAGTTTGTGATTGGCAAGATGAATGATAACTATGTGATTGGCTGGGAAAAAGGCGGCGATAAAAAGCTAAAAGATGCCAGCACAAAGATAAAGCTTGATAAAACAAAAGCGATTGATTATCTAAATAGCGAGGAGTTTTAATGAAAATAAACAATCTTAGAAGAGTTGTTCAAATTTTGATTTTAGCTCTTTTTATGCTTGGAAATTTAGAAATTTTAAATATTTTAAAGGGAAATTTAAGTAGCTCTATTTTGTTTGGTAAAATTTCACTAAGTGATCCATTTGCAGTGCTTCAAATTTACCTAGCAACTTTTAATGTTTCATTTGTTGCAATAAGTGGCGCTTTAATCATTGCTTTATTTTATAGCTTGATAGCTCCAAGACTCTTTTGTTCGTGGGTTTGCCCTGTTAACATCATAACAGATTTTGCCTACTTTGTAAGAAAAAAGCTTAAAATTAGAGGTGGTTATCTAAATTTAAATGCAAATTTTAGATACTATTTTTTGGCTTTAAGTTTAATAGCTAGCTTTGTTTTGGGCGTGCCAGCTTTTGAAAATATAAGCTTTGTAGGGGTCATTCAAAGGGGATTAATCTATCTAAATTTCACCTTTTTAAATGTTGCTTTTTTGCTTTTTGTTTTTGATACTTTTATAGCAAAAAGAGGAGTTTGCTCTAAAATTTGCCCACTTGGTGCATTTTACGCATTACTTTCAAAACTCTCACTAATAAGAGTCAAGCATAGTTTTAAAAACTGCACAAAATGCATGGACTGCATTAAGGTTTGCCCAGAAGATGGCATTTTAAAAGATATTTCAAAAAAAGATTTTTTTATTAGTAGTAGCTGTATAAGCTGCGGTCGTTGCGTAGATGTTTGCGCCCACGATGCATTAAATTTCGGTATTATAAAAAAGGATAAAAAATGAGAAAAATTATACTATTTTTCATCTGTGTTGTCTCTGCTTTTAGCCAACAAGATGGCCTAAGAAAGGCTAGTTTAACGAGTGAAGAGAGTTTGGTTTTGCAAGATTTTGCCTACAGCAGTGATGCGCCTGGAACTTCAACTAGATTTGATAGATCTTTTGAAAACTCACCACCACTTATTCCGCATGATTTAGATGGTCTTTTGCCAATTACATTAGAGCTTAATATGTGTACAACCTGCCATATGCCTGAGTTTGCAAAAGATATCGGCTCAACTGCCATACCAAAATCTCATCTTGTGGATTTAAGAACTGGCAAGGATTTGCACGGAGAGCTTGATATGACTAGATACAACTGCGTTCAATGTCACGTTCCACAATCAAATGCAAAAACCGTGGTAAATAACAAATTTGAAGCAATTTTTAGAGACAAAGTTTTAAAACATGGTTCAAACTTACTTGATGTGCTAAATCAAGGCGTTGAGTAAAAGGACAAAAGGTGCTAAAAAGATTTCAAAAGACTATTTATCCGCCCTATTTTAGCGGTAAATTTGAATGTTTGGAATGCAAGGCACCTTGTATTACTTCATGTGATAAAAATCTAATTAAATTTAAAGAGAATTTTGTCTATTTTGAGGTAAATGAGTCTGGATGCGATTTTTGCAAAAAGTGCGCAATTGCTTGTCAAGAAAATCAAAGAAACACTCTAAATTTAGACTTTAGTGCCAAAATAAATGCAGTTGCAAAGATAGAGATAACATCTTGCCTTGCTTGGAACAATACGATGTGTTATAACTGCTATGAAGTTTGCAAATTTAAGGCAATTGAATATTTTGGAGTCTTTAAGCCAACCATAAATAAAAACTGCATTGGATGCGGTGAGTGTGTAGGTGCTTGTTTTAAGGAAGCACTTAGTTTAAAAGGAGTTGCTTTTTGAGAGTTTTTATAGCTATTTTACTTTTGTTGAAATTTGTTTTTGCAGCAGAGTTTCTAGGTGAGATTAAAACTAACTATCCTGTTACAAATTTGCTTTTAAAGGATAAAAATTTATACATCTCAACCGATAGTGGCGAAGTTTTGGTCTATGATGTGGAGCAAAATAAAACTATAAAAACCATAAATTTACCTCAAATTTCATCATATTTTGAGACAAAATCGCCAAAAGTCTTTAGTACAGATGCGCTTAATGATAAAATTTTGATTTTAAGTGAGGATGATTATTATAAAAGAGCGATATATATCTATGAAAATGGAGCTCTAAACAAAATCAAGTTAGACAATGAAAGTGTTAAAAAGGCTCTTTTTATAAATGGAATTTTGATAGTTTATGCGAGCTTGAGTAGTGAGATCTCATTTTTTGACCTAAGCAAAAAAGAGGTGATTTTTGAGTATAAATTTTCTACTTCATCACTTGGCGACATTGAAATTTTAGATGATATTTTGATAGTTGGGTGTGAAAGTGGAGAAATTTACAAATTTTCATTAGATGAAAATAGAGTTTTGGATACTATTTTGGCTCATAAAGATAATATTTACGATCTTTATATAAATGGAAAAGATGAGTTTATAAGTGGTTCGGCTGATAAAAATGCTGTTTTTTACAAAGATGGAAATTTAAAAAGCTTTCAAGCCAATTTTTTAGTCTATGCTGTTGGGTTAAGTGAAAAATATCTAGCTTTTATGAGTGATGAAAATAGCGATATATCGGTATTTGATAAGAGTTTTAAAAGAGTTGATTTTATAAAAACAGATCAAAGCACATTAAATGCAATTATTATTTATAAAGATCTTATTTTTTCATCAGCTTATGAGAAAAATATTAAAATTTGGAGGATAGAGTGAATATTTCAAGTTTAGTTGTAAATTTAATAGATAAAAATGGCCTGAATTTAGCCATAGAAAATTTAAATAAAATCAAAAATTGCGAAGTTATAGCTCACCAAAACAACCAAATTGTTGTTGTTTTAGAGTGTGAAAGCTTTGATGAGCAGATCAAAACATTTAAAGAAATTGAATGCTTAGAAAATGTAAAAGAGGCTTGTATGGTATACAACTACGAAGATAGCGATGTTTCTTTAAAACAAAATTTTATAGATGAAGTCTTAAATAAGGAGTTAAAAGCTGGAGTGATAAAATACAGTGGAAATATCAAAGTGTAATCACTCGTATTTTAAAAAGTCAGTTTTTTTATAAAACTCATCAACATCTTTATGACTTTTGATAACTCTGTTTAAATATGAGTTGAAATTCTCGCTTTTTTTGTAAACTATCTTTAAATTGTTAGGCTCAATTGCTCTTGAAAGCGCCACATAAAGCTGTCCTTCGGCAAAAATATGCGTTAAATCACAAGTCAACCTTTCGATACTCATTCCTTGAGATTTGTGGATAGTTATAGCATAGGCAAGACGAAGTGGAAACTGAAAAAAACTAGCTATTATATTGTATTTAAGCTCATCATTTTCATTTATATACTCTCCAAAATCATAGTTATTTGGCTTTACTTCGACTAATTCGCCATTATTTTTCTCTACTAAAATTTCTGAAATTTCACCATCATTTAAAAAAATATCTTTTATAACACCTTGCTCACCATTGTAAAACTCGCTATCATCGATAATATTTTTATATTTATTGATAGTAAAAATCACCTTTACACCGATTTTAAACTCAAAAGTAGTTGCAACATTTAGGTTATTTAGCCACTTATCAATCCTATCTTTATGAACTAAGTTATCATTTATGATAGTTTTGCCGCTGTGTTTTAGAAGTGGGGAGTGAAGTTTTTCAAGCATAAAAGCATTTAATTCATTTGCCTCTTTGTTTCTTCCAAAAAGCACCGTTTCATCGCTACTTGGAGTAAAATTTACCTCTGTAAAACCATATAAATATCTAGCATCCTCAATACTAATCTTGCCAACTCTTATCTTTGATAAAACTTTAAAAAACTCCAAATTTTTAGTTCTTTTTGGCTTGATTAGTTCTATATTTTTAAATTTCATCATCTCCCATGCATAAGATCCAAAGGCATAGATGCTTCTTTGGAAAAGATCTAAGTTTTGCTCTTTTATGATTGGAGGTAGTTGATAAAAGTCACCGACTACTAAAACCCTGCCTTTGTAGGCCAAATTTACAAGCCTTAAGTAGATCATCTCAAACAGATCAGCCGAAACCATCGAAATCTCATCAATGATAATAAGCTCTGTTTTATCTAAAATGTTTTTTAAGTTTTTAAGCTTTTCTTTGGCTTTTGAGCCTTTGTCATACTCGCTCAACTCATTTTTGTTTTTGCAAATCCCAAATCCAAAAAATGAGTGAAGTGTAAGACCACCGATATTTACAGCGCTAATTCCAGTGCTTCCCAAAGAGACAACACCTAAATTCTCATCCCTATAGTGCTTTATTATTTTAGAAACTGTATAACTTTTGCCAACACCAGCCCCACCTGTCAAAAAAATATTGTCAGTTTTTAAAAAATTTATTAACTCATCTATCATTTTTTTATCTTATTAATCATATCATCAACTATTTCTTTACAGCCATTTTCTTTGGTTAATTCTTTTAAATTTAAACTCGTTTTTTCTAAATCATAATTAAAAATTTCAGTTAAAATCTCTTCTTTTAAAACTCTATCTTGCCTAATTATTTTTGTATTATTACCTAAAAATTTAGCGTTATAAAACTGATGATCATTTGCAGCATAGGGAAAAGGTATAAAAATAGCTGGTAGATTATTGGCACAAAGCTCCCACAAAGAGCTTGCCCCACTTCGGCTAATACAAAGATCTGCTTTATTCATCAAATTTGGCATATCGTTGCTAAAATCGACTACAAAAGCATCAATTTTATTTTCATCATAAAATGCTTTTATTTTATCAAATTCTTTTTTTCCACACTGGTGAATTATTTTTATGTTTTTATTATGCAAATCTTTGGCTAAATTTAAAGCTAAACTGTTTATAAAACTTGCTCCTTGTGAGCCACCCATAAATAAAATTGTTTTTAAATTTTTTCTAATTCTAGACGCTTTAAAAAACTCCAAATTTATAGGATAGGTAAAATTTGGCTTCTCATAAGATGAGTAAAAAGCTTTTGAAAAAGGTTTTAAAAGTTTATTTAGCTTTCCTGTAAAGGCATTTTGTTCATGGATAAAAAGAGGAATTTTAAATAAAACTGCCCAAAAAGAAGCCGGTGCAGCACTATATCCACCTACACTAAATACAGCTTTTATATTTTTATTTTTTAAAATTTTTCTAACTTCAAAAATTTGAGTTATTATATTAAATAAAGAAAATATTTTTTTAAAACCTTTTTTATTTACAACTCCACTACTTTTTAGAAAATATTTTTCATGAAAAATATCGCTATTTTCAAACCAACTTTTATCTTGACCATTGCTTGAGCCTATAAAAATAGTTTTAATACCACGATTTTTTAACTCACAAGCTATTACTTTAGCAATTATTAAATGCCCACCAGTTCCACCACCTGTTATAACTATGCACATTTTTAGCCTTTAAATTTTACTTCTTTTTGATATCATTAAAATACATCCAATGGCTACTGAACTTCCTAAAAGTTGGCTTCCACCATAGCTTAAAAATGGAACCGCAATGCCTTTTACAGGTGTTATTGATGTAATACCATATGAGTTTATCATAAATGAAAACAAAAACATAAAACCTATACCTGATGAAAACAGATAATAAACCTGGTTTGATGTCTTAGAAGCTGTTTGAAAAATCCTAAGTAAAAGCGCATAAAAAAGAATAACTATGATTAAAATTCCAAAAAAGCCAACCTCTTCTGAAATTCCTGCTAAAACAAAATCAGTATGAACCTCGCTTAAAAATCCTAATTTAAAGGTTCCAAGCCCAAATCCTTCGCCAAAAAATCCACCATTATTTATAGCATTTAATGAGTGTGAAATTTGATATGGGGTTTGAGCATCATCTATGTATAATTTATTTCCCATTTCTGATGGCAAAAATGATATTACAACATCTTGTATTCCACTCCACCAAGAGTGAATTCTGCTAATTCTATGCTCGCTTGAAGTAATTAGTAAAAAACCAGCCAAAGCAAAAAAACTTAATATTAATCCTATTATTTTTCCACTAACACCAGCTAAAATTATCATTGCAAATAAAACAGAAGCTAAAACTACAACTTGTCCAAAATCGTTTTGAATAGAGCCAATTATTAAAATAACTATACCAAAAACAACTACATAGGGAAATAAAATGCCAATTTCTTTCAAAAAATATTTTTTAGTTCCATCAATTTTTCTATTAAAACTCCAAGCTAAAAAATAGATAAATCCTATCTTAAAAAACTCAACAGGAGCAAAAGAAAAACCAGGTAATTTTATCCATCTAGCAGCTCCATTTACCTCTCTAACTAACGATGATGGCATAAAAGGCATAGCAAGCATTAAACAAAACATAGCTAAAAAAAATATATAAATACAAACAAAGGTTAAAATTTTTTCAGGATTAAGTCTAGATAAAGCCCACATTAAAAAAATACTTATAATTCCTATACTAAGCTGTCTGATAAAAAAATGTGTATTATCATAATCATATAGTAAAACACTAAAAACACCAAGAGAAAGTGAAAATATAATGCCTGTTGCAATTAAAAAAGATGCTATAAAAAATAAAAATTTATCAGATTTCAAAATCTCACCCTATAATATCTCTTTGACCTTTGGTATTAACTTCACTTAAAACTCCCATAGCCTCGAGTTGTTCAATAATAGTTGCTGCTCTGTTATAGCCTATTTTAAGCCTTCTTTGAAGATAGCTAATAGAAGTTTTTTCATCTGTTAAAATTATCTCTTTTGCCTCATCATAAAGTTCATCAAGTTCAATATCATCAATATTTTGTTTGTTTTCATCACTGCTAGCTTCTTCTAAAAATTTATCATCATATATAGCTGGGCCTTGGGATTTCAAAAACTCTACTACTTTTAAAATTTCTTCTTCAGTTGCAAAAGGTGCATGAAGTCTAATAAGTCCAGTGTTTGATGGAGGAGTAAAAAGCATATCCCCTCGCCCTAATAAACTATCAGCTCCCATTTGGTCTAAAATGACTTTGCTATCTATTTTTTGCCCTACTCTAAAACTAATCCTTGAAGGAAGATTTGCTTTGATTAAACCTGTTACAACATTTACACTTGGGCGCTGTGTTGCAACTATTAGATGAATTCCACTTGCTCTTGCCATTTGAGCCAGCCTAGCAATGTAAAACTCAACATCCTTGCCACTTGTCATCATCAAATCCGCTAACTCATCTATTATAACAACTATATAAGGAAAAGTTTCAAAATTATTTTTAATGGCTTTTTGATTATAATTTTCTATATTTTTAGTGCTAGTTTGTGCCATAATTTTATATCGTCTTTCCATTTCACTTACTAAATTTGATAAAGCAATTAAAGCTTTTTTTGAATCTGTTATAACAGGAGTTAAAAGATGAGGTATGTCATTATAGATGCTAAATTCAAGCATTTTAGGATCTATCATAATTAATCTTAAAGTTTTTGGTGAGTTTTTATAAAGCAAACTTAAAAGCATTGAGTTTATGCCCACACTTTTTCCACTTCCAGTAGTTCCTGCAATTAGTAAATGAGGAAGTTTTTTGAGATCTGTTATAAAAGGCTGTCCAACTATATCTTTGCCAAGTGCAATGGTAAGAGGACTTGAGGCTTTTTTGAAAATTTCACTTTGCAAAATTTCTTTTAAATAAATAGTTTCAATATTTTTATTTGGAATTTCAATACCAACTACATCTTTTCCTGGAATTGGAGCTTGAATCCTTATAGTTTTTGCCTTTAAGGCCATTGCCAAATCATCTTCTAAATTTAAAATTTTACTAACTTTTACATTTGCAGCTGGCCTAAATTCAAAGGTTGTAACAACTGGACCTGAGTAAGTTCTGACAACATCACCATCTATTTTAAATCTTCTAAGTTTATCAAGAAGATCATAAATTTTTTGATCAATTTCTTCTTCATCTACATTTTTTGATATTTTTGGAGGATCATTTAAAAAATCTAAACTTGGGAGTTTAAAATCAATTACTTTAATACTTTCACCTTTATCTAATTGATCTAATAGTTTTTTATTTTCAGCAACTTCTTTTAAGTGCTCAACTTTGTTTAAATTTTTAGGTTTTTTTGCAATATTTTTATTTTCACTTGAAATTTCTGGCTCTAAAATAGTGGTTTTTAAATTTATAGGTTCCAAATTTAAAATTTTTTCTTTTACTTGTTCTATCTTGTCTGAGACGAAATTTTCTTCTGTTACTTTGCTATTTTCTTGATCTAACGCTAGATTTATTTCTTGATTGTCTTTTTCTAAAATTTCATTTTCTTTTAGATTGCTTATATGATTTAAAGTTTCATCATTATCTTTTTTTGTATTTATCATAATTTCAAGATGTTTTTTTGGAGTTATGAATGATTTTTTAATAATGGTTGTTATTTTTTCTTCAAATATTAAAACAAGTGATAAAACAAACATCATTACTATAAAAACCCACATTCCAGCACTTCCAATCATATCTTTTAAAGAAATGACTATTGTTTCACCAATTAATCCTTTATTAGTAGAAAAAATAGTTGCTTGAGCTATTAAAATAGTAAAAAATAGTAAACTTAATCCAGTAGCTAATTCAACTAATCTTGCGGTAAAATTCTTAATGTTTTTAAAAGAAAAATAAATGAGAACAATTAATACAATTGGATAAATATAGGCAAAATATCCAAAAATATAGATATTGTATTTTCCTAAAAATGCCCCTAAACTACCTACCATGTGAGAATTTAAAGAAATAGTTGAAATCTCTAAAAAAACAGATAAAGCTGCCAGAATAATAAAAATAATCTCTCTTAAAATAGCAAAATCCTTTTAAAAAAATGAGATACTATTTTAACAAAATAATCTTTTAAAATGGTTGAATTTGGGTAAAATTTTACCCAAATTCTTTTAGTTTTTAACAGCGCTTCCCAAATCCCACATAGGC
>QWCQ01000990.1_pt1 | contig 12743 bp, 10 predicted proteins | sample 1972701 | NCBI WGS metagenome assembly QWCQ01 (sample SAMN09866704, study PRJNA288562) | Human gut metagenome isolate pre4_stool, whole genome shotgun sequencing...
TTTAATAAAAAATATATTATAGGAAAGAGATATCTCGACTACGCTCGATATAAGGGTGAAAGAAAACAAAGTTTTCTCTCCCTTCCCTTACCTCGACCGTAGCGGAGAGGTCTCACGTGTTACTTTTAAAAAACAGTTAATCTTATACTTTGAATAAAAGAATATCTTCCAATTACCGCCATCTCGACAGAGCGATTGAAATGAGTGACGAGAGGTCTACAGTCTATGATGACACGTAAATAACAAAGATAATATAATCTACACAATTACGAATTTAACCAAGCAATATAAGCAAACAAAAAGGAAAAGATATGGGACACACAACCATCTTATTGATGATTATTACAATTTTATCAAAAATATTTGGCTTTGTCCGTGAATCTGTCATGGCAGCGGTCATTGGCGCAGGCGATATCAAGTCCATCTACGTCACTGCCACCACCATCCCTGACATCATGATGTATACAGTCATCACAGGGATTGTCTCTGCCTATATCACAGTCTACACCAGGATCCGTACGGACAAGGGGGAGGCTGAGGCCAATAGCTTTACCTCAAACCTTATCAATGTCCTAATGGTCTACGGTGCTATTATCTTTATTCTAATCATAATATTTGCAGGTCCGATATCAAAGATTTTCTCTCCCAAACTCATTGGCGAAACCCACAACATGGCTACATCCTTTACCAGGATCATGGCAGTGTCAATCTTTGCCTTTCTCTACTCTGCGGTTATCAGGGGCTTTCTTAATGCGAGGAACAACTTCATCGATCCGGTAGTCACAGAGATTATCCTAAATATCTTCGTCATATCTGCAACCCTTCTTACGGGAGTCTCAGGCAATCCCTATATCCTAATCATAGGAGCACTAATAGGAAACATCATCCAGTTTATCAGATTCCCATTTGCTAGTAAGAAGAAGGGCTTTACTTATGAGAAGAAGCTAGACTACAAGGATCCCTACATCAAGTATCTCCTTGCCATTATGATTCCGATCATCATATCTAACGCTGCTAACAAGATTTCTGTCCTAATAGACAAGTCCATGGCATCAGGTTTACTTGGCATTGACACAGTAGCTAAGGTATTCTATACAGAAAACATGCTTGACTTCATAGTAGAAGTTGTCACTATAAACATAGCCACCATTACCTTCCCCCAAGTAGCGAAACTTGGCAATGAGGGGAAGATAGACGCCATGAAGGAGAAGACTGCAAGCACCCTAACCCTAACCCTTGCTCTAGTAATCCCAGCCACCTTCGGCATGATGACTCTAGCAAGACCGATTATTAGCCTAATCTACGAAAGAAACGCCTTTACGGCTTACGATGCAACCCTTGTCTCATCCCTCCTAGTCTCATACGCACCATATATTATCTTTATCACACTGATGAAAATAATCTCAAACACATTCTACGCAGTAGGAGACTCCAAGTCGCCACTCGTAGTAATCCTCATCCAGCAGGCTATTAATGTCACTCTCAACTGGACTCTAGCCAAACAAGTAGGCCTAGATGGAATAGGATTAGCAACCTCTGTATCGACTGCTGTAGGAAGTTTTCTAATAATCTTTGTTTATTTCAAGAAGTTTGGTAAAGTAAAAGATGGAAGAAATATGAAGTCCATAGGAAAAATCGCCCTAGCTTCGATTATTATGGTGCTTGTGGCTAATGGATGTTATGGATATTTATCCGACAATTTTAGCTTGATATTTAGTCTGCTATCTACCATAATACTTGCAGGATTGAGCTATTTAATTGTTATATTAATTATGAGAATAGATGAGATTGATGTTGTAAAAGGAAAGGTATTAAACAAATTAAGAAGGAAATAAGTTATGAAGAGTTCGAAAATATTTGACAAGAAAAAACTAATACTAGGATTTTTTGATATATTAATTATCAATTTAGCTTATTTTCTAGCCCTGTATTTCAGATTTGATATGAACTTTAGGGATATACCTATAGACTTCTTGGATGCTTTCAATACTTATGCTATCATTAATACCATTATTAGCATAGCTATTTACGGTCTACACAAGATGTATAACATGATATTAGAGTATGCTTCATACAAGGAGCTTATTAATATCACTCAAGCTGTTATTCTATCCTTAATAAGTCATGCTGTATTAATGACAATTTTTGTCTATAGAATGCCAGTATCATACTATGTATTCGGTTTTATGATTCAATATGTTTTGACTGTGGGATCAAGATTTATCAAAAAGATGATGATTCACAAGAGCTACAAGACTGACAAGAAGAACCATTCTTACAAGAGAGCCCTAATCGTTGGGGCAGGTTCTGCTGGACAGACTCTAAAAAGAGATATATCTAACTCCAACAATGGTGGCAAGACCAATATTCTTGTTGTTGGTTTTATAGATGATGATCCAAAGAAGAAAAATCAATACATAGATAATAGTAGAATCTTCGGTGGAAGGGATATGATAAGAGAAGTTGTCGAGAACGAAGCAATCGATGTAATTCTTGTAGCTATTCCTTCTGTAGAGGAAGCCCAGAAGAGAGAAATCCTAAGAATATGTAACGAAACAGGGTGCGAGGTCAAAGTTCTTCCTGGTATTTACCAACTTGTTTCAGGAAAAGTTACCATGTCTACTATGAAGGATATTCAAATCGAAGACCTCTTGGGACGAGATCCTGTAAAGATTTTCTCCAACGAAACTTTCGACTATCTCAACGACAAGGTTGTCCTTGTAACAGGAGGGGGAGGATCCATAGGATCGGAGCTTTGTAGGCAAATAGCCCAATATGGTCCAAGACTACTTATAATTTTCGACATATACGAGAACAACGCCTATGAAATAGAACAGGAACTTAAGAGAAACAACAAGGACCTCAACTTCATAACGCTAATCGGATCAGTAAGAGACTACAAAAGAGTGGAGAAGGTATTTGAGACCTACAAACCTGATATAGTATTTCACGCAGCAGCCCACAAGCACGTACCTCTAATGGAAGTAAGTCCAGTAGAAGCTATCAAGAACAATGTCAGAGGAACATACAATGTTGCCCTACTTTCTCTAATCTATGATGCTCAAAGATTTGTCCTTATATCAACAGACAAGGCAGTCAATCCAACATCAGTTATGGGAGCGACGAAGAGAGTTTGTGAGAAGATAATTCAAGGAATAAATGACATAAGAGAGAGCAAAGAATATAATAACCTTGCAAAGGTAATTGTCCAAGATGGGGATAGAAATATTACAATCAATCCAAAAGACATGCTAGAGGGGAAGAATCCCGGAACAGAATTCGTTGCGGTTCGTTTTGGTAATGTATTGGGATCGAATGGTTCCGTAATACCATTATTTAAGAATCAAATCGCAGCGGGTGGACCAGTTACAGTTACCCACCCAGAGATTATCAGATACTTCATGACAATCAAGGAAGCTGTAAAGCTAGTTCTTCAAGCTGGATCCATGGCCCAAGGCGGTGAAATATTCGTCCTGGACATGGGAGAATCAGTAAAAATTGATGACCTCGCAAGACAGCTGATAAGACTATCAGGCTACCAACCAGATATTGATATGCCTGTAGTCTACACAGGACTTAGACCTGGAGAGAAGCTCTACGAGGAAAGATTGATGGACGAGGAAGCTCTTACAGATACCCATATTGATGGAATATCTGTAGGCCGACCACTAGACTTCTCTAGAGGAGAATTCTTCGGGGAACTTGATAAAGTAATCAATCAAGAAAATATTGATGAACTTGATATCATAACAACGATCAATGAGTTAATTAGTACATTTATAGGAAAGAATAATTTGAAGGGAGAATAGAATGAACATACCATTTTCGCCACCAGATATTAGCGAGGAAGAAATAGAAGAAGTTGTAGATGCTTTAAAATCTGGATGGATTACTACAGGACCAAAAACGAAAAAATTGGAGAAAGACTTACTTCAATTTACGGGAACTAACGTTGGAGTATGCCTAAATTCACAAACAGCAGCAGCTGAAATGACTCTAAGAGTACTAGGAATAGGACCTGGAGACGAAGTTATCACAAGTGCATATACTTACACAGCTACAGCTTCAGTAGTTGACCATGTAGGAGCAAAACTTGTATTAGTTGATACACAAGAAGATTCTTTAGAAATGGATTACGACAAAGCAGCTGAGCTAATAAATGAGAATACTAAGGCTATCATACCTGTGGATTTAGCAGGAATACCTTGCGATTATGACAGAATATTTGAATTAGTTGAAAATAAAAAAGAATTATTCCGTGCAAATAATGAATTACAAAAAGCCTTCAATAGAATAATAGTTATAGCTGACACTGCTCACGCATTAGGTGCTAGCTATAAAGGTAAAAAGATTGGCTCTGTAGCTGATTTTTCTAACTTTTCTTTCCATGCTGTTAAAAACTTTACTACAGCAGAGGGAGGGTATGCAACCTGGAAAGATAGAGAAGGAATTGATAATGAAGTACTTTACAAACAATATCAATTATTATCTCTCCATGGACAGTCAAAAGACGCATTAAATAAGACAAAACTTGGTTCATGGGAATATGATGTCATGGGACCATGGTATAAATGTAATATGACGGACGTTCTGGCATCCATAGGACTTGCTCAAGTTAGAAGATATCCTGAGCTTTTAAAAAGAAGGAAATCAATAATAGAAAAATACGACAAAAACTTTAGACCATTAGGACTAGAAACTTTAAATCACTTTGATGATAATCATGAGTCATCAGGACACCTCTACATTACAAGAATACCTGGAATAGATACAGATTCCAGAAATAAAATAATAGAAGAAATGGCTAAAGTTGGAGTTGCATGTAATGTCCACTATAAACCATTACCTTTACTAACAGCTTATAAAAACTTAGGATTTGATATTAAAGATTACCCAAATGCCTACGACCACTACAAGAATGAAATAACACTTCCACTTCACACCAAGCTTACAGATGAGGAAGTTGATTATGTTATTGATAAGTATTGTGAGATTGTAAAAAATTATCTCTAATTTAAAGAAGGTCGTATGAAAAAATTGATGATTTTAGGAGCTAGCGTTCTTCAAATTCCAGCAATCGTAGAGGCGAAAAAAATGGGGCTTTATGTGTTGTCTGTTGATATGAATCCTAATGCAGAAGGTTTTTCATATGCAGATAAAAAAATTGTAGTAAGCACTACAGATACAGAAAAAGTATTAGAAGAAGCAAAAAAAAATAAAATTGATGGGATAATCACAATAGCTAGTGATAGACCAATGACAACTGTTGCTAAAGTAGCAAAGAAATTAGATTTAATAGGAATAGACGAAAAAACTGCGATAAATGCTACTAATAAATCAAAAATGAGGGATGCTTTAAAAGCTTATGACGTTCCAATTCCTATGTATTTTTCTGTAGATAACTACGACCGATATTTAAAAGCCGTTGATGAAATTTTAATGAAAAATTATAAATGTATTGTTAAACCTGAAGATAACTCTGGAAGTAGAGGTATTAGGTTAGTGGAATCAACAGATGAATGCGATTTGAAGAAAATATTCGATTATTGTAAAAGTAATTCTAATTCGGGCAAGTTGTTAGTTGAAGAATACATGGAGGGACCAGAAGTAAGTGTAGAAACTATATCTAAAGATGGTGTTTGTAATGTTATTCAAATTACAGATAAAATAACAACTGGACCTCCTTATTTTGTAGAATTAGGTCATTCTCAGCCATCATCATTGGATAAAGATACTATAGATAAAATAAAAAAAGTTGCAATAGACACAAATAGAGCAATAGGGATTGAAAATGGACCATCACATACTGAAATAAAAGTTACAAAAGATGGCCCTAAGGTCGTAGAAGTAGGGGCAAGATTAGGAGGAGATAATATTACAACTCACCTAGTTCCATATTCAACTGGGGTAAATATGGTGAAAGCTTCAATAAAAATTGCACTTGGAGAAGAAATTGATGTTAGAAAAAGTTTTGAAAAAGCATCAGTAATAAGATATAAAAAATGTGATACTGGAAAAATACTAAAGATCAAAGGGATCGAAGAAGCAAAGAAAATACAAGGAATTAAGGATGTAGAGATAGTTCATGGAGTTGGAGAATATTCTCATACCATAAAAAATTCAAATGATAGAGTAGCCTATGTCATATCTCAAGGTAACGATATTTCAGAAGCAATAGAAGCATGTAAAAATGCTTTAGATAAGATAAAAATAGAAGTAGAAGAGTCAGGTAACTAATGATATATGAAAAGATTATAAAAAGAATACTAGATATAGTTCTTGCACTTATTGCTTTACCTTTTGTATTGATTATTTGTATAATATTTGGGATTTTAATATACTTGGAAGATAGAGGAGATATTTTTTATATAGCGAAAAGAAGAGGCTTGAATGGTTCTGTTTTTGGAATGTACAAGCTTCGTTCGATGAAGATGAATGCACCTGATATTCGAAATGAGGATAATTCAACATATAATAGTTCAAATGATCCTAGAGTTACAAAAATAGGAAGAATTTTAAGAAAAACCTCAATAGATGAATTACCACAAGTATTTAATATCTTAAAGGGCGACATGAGCTGGATTGGGCCTAGGCCAAATAATCCTAGTAAAGTATATGAAGACATGACAGATGTTGAAAAAAAGCGATTGAGTATAAGACCTGGAGTAACAGGCTATAGTCAAGCTTATTATAGGAATTCGATTAATCAAGATGAAAAATTAAAAAAAGATGTATTTTATTCTGAAAATGTAAGATTTGTATTTGATTTTAAAATTTTCATTCAAACTATAAAAACTGTATTACTTCAAAAAAATATAAATACTAATTAAGTCTAAGGAATTAAGTCATGAAAGAATTACAAGGAAAGAAAATATTATTTTTGGGTTCATCAACTTATTTTTATGAAGCCGCAATATACGCAAAAAATAATGGAGCATACATAATTGCTGTTGATAAGAGGCCAAAAGATGAATGTATAGTTAAACAAATTGCTGATGAAGAATATTTATTGGATACTACAGATATTAATGCAATAAAAGATTTAGTATTAGAGAAAAAAATAGATGGTATATATCCTGGGGCAAGTGAGATAAATATACCTATAGCTATTAAAGTAGCTAATGAAACAGGAATTCCAAAATATTGTGATGAAGATCAATGGGAAATGGCGACAAATAAAGCTATTTTTAAAGAGACATGTAGGAAATATAATGTTCCAGTAACACCAGTGTTTGATATAGTTGAGCCTATAAACGAAGAAGAAATTTCTAAGATAGAATTTCCTGTTGTTACAAAACCAGTTGATAATAATGGTTCTACTGGAATTACGATTTGTAAAAAATCGGAAGATTTCATTAAAGCTTACAGGAAAGCAAAAGAAGCTTCAAAAAGTGGAGAAGTATTAGTTGAAAAGGAAATGAATTTTGAGAATAGCTTAATAGCTCATTACACAGCACAAGATGGAGAGGTTATTTTTTGTGGTCTAACAGATAAAGAATCAAAAAAGATAAATGAAAATAGTGCTCCCGTGATGTCTATTCAATTCATGCCATCTAAATTAACCGATACTTTTAAGAAAAAAATAAATAATAAAATAATCAATATGTTAAAAGGTATTGGTATAAATTACGGTCCAATATGGATAGAAGTTTTTCATGACGGAGAAGAATTTGTACTAAATGAAATAGGATATAGATATGGAGGTTCGCTAACCTACTATCCAGTTGATTATTTCTATGGTATAAATCAAATGAATTTGCTTGTCAATTATTTAGCTACTGGAATGCCATTATATGATAACTTTAGAAATATTAAAGAAATAGATAGAAGAAGGAATCATAAATATTGTATATTACCTATGCAATTGAAAAGCGGGACCATAAAGGAAATTAGAGGTTTGCAAGAAATTCTAGAGAAGAAATTTGTTTATGCATTTATTCAGTCCCATATAGTTGATGATGTTATAGAAGACACTGGAACAACTCATCAAGTATTCGGTTATATTCACCTAATAGCGAAGAACAAAAATCAACTTATGAAGCATATCAAATATGTCAATGATTCAATTGAAGTTCTAGATGAAAATAATGAAAATATGTTAGATATTTTGTATTGTAGATAATAGTCTTATGAGGTAAAAGATTGGCTGATTTAAAAATCATTTCAGAAAAACAAGTTATACGTATAATGGAAGACAATTGGATAGAGGGAATAGATGTAATTAAAAAATCATTTATTAAGAGAGGTAAAAATAGAGTGATTTTGCCTGAAAAAAACTCTCAAATATTTGATCAAAAAACTCAAAATAGAGTTAATTGTATGCCTTCTACTATAATAGATGAACAAGTATGTGGTGTAAAATGGGTGTCCGTTTTTCCAACAAATTTTAAAAGAAATATTAAAAACGTGAACGGGCTTACAATTATCTCCGAAACTGTAACAGGGCAGCCATATGCTATAATTGCAAGCTCGTGGTTGACAAAATTTAGAACAGCAGGAGTTGCAGGATTAGCGTCTAAATACTTAGCAAAAGAAGAAAATGAAATAATAAGCTTTATTGGTGCTGGAGAAGAAGCAAAAATGCATTTTGAAATTTTTAAGCTTTTATATCCTGGATTAAAAGAGTGCAGAATATCATCAAGAACTCATGATTCTTGTTCAAGATTTGCAAAAGAGTTTTCAGACAAATATAAAGATGTAAAGTTTGTAGTTTGTGATAATAATTTCGAAAAAGCTATTAAAGGTTCAGACATAGTAGTTACAGCAATTTCTAGCCAAGAAGCAGTTTTAAAAGCAAAATGGTTAGATAAAGCTAATTTTTATGTTCATGTTGGTGGTTTTGAAGATGAATATGACGTTGCACTAAAGGCCGATAAGATTGTTTGTGATGAATGGGATGCTGTTAAGCACAGAGGAAGTCAAACTATTAGTAAAATGTATCAAGATGGAATATTGAAAGATGAAGATATATATGCAGAATTATCAGAAATTATACTAGAAGAAAAAGATGGAAGAGATGAAAAAGATAAATTAATATATTTTAATTCAGTTGGTATGGCTTATGAAGACGTTTTATTAGCAAAATTTGTATATGATAAGTCAGGACAATATGGTGAGATTTTAGAAATTTAAGCTTGGAGATTAGTTTTGGATAGTAAAGAAAAAATAAGGCTAACAGGATATAATAATGAAAAAGGTATAAAAGCTTATATTATAAATCATATAAATAAGTATAAACTTTTGAAAGAATTATTTATAGGTAAAACAAGTAAGATAGAAAGTGTAAAAATATTTTTCGATTTTTGGATTAGCGTGATAGTTCTAGGCGCAGGAATAAATGATTATTTTCAATATAACTTCTATAAAAAAAATTATTCTGAAAGAAATAAATTTATAGTAGGAAGGAAATGGAAAAAAATATTATTAAAATGTAATGGATCTACAAAAATAGATACATTCGATGATAAATTAAAATTTAATAATAAATTCAATGAATTTTTAAACAGAGATTGGCTTGATGTAGATAAAGCTAATTATGATAAAGTAAGTGAATTTATTTCAAACCACGATTCATTTTTCTTAAAACAAAATATAGGAAGTGGTGGAAATGGAATTAGCAAATACAGATCAAAAGATATAAAAAATGCTAAAGATTTTTTTAATCAGATAAAAGGAAAATCATTTATCTTAGAAGAAGCCATAGTTCAAGATGAAAGTCTAGCAGAATTTAATCCGTCATCAGTTAATACCATAAGGGTTGTAACTATAAGAGATAAAGATGAAGTACATATTATGGATGCTATACTGAGAATGGGAAATGGAGAAAAATCTACAGATAATTTCCACCAACATGGTCTAGCTATGACAATGGATATTGACAGTGGAGAAGTAGTAAGTTTGGCAATCGATAAAAGTAATAACAAATATGAATACCATCCTGTAACTAATAAAAAACTATTAGGATATAAAGTTCCTTATTGGGATAAAGTAAAAGATACAGTGATAAAAGCAAGTAAAGTATCCAAAGATGTAAGATATGTTGGATGGGATATTGCAATCTTAAAAAGTGGAGAAGTTTCAATAATAGAAGGAAACTGTTCATCAGATCCGGATATAACACAAATGCCAAAACAAATTGGTAGGTGGAACGATTATAAAAAAGTTATTGAAAAATTATAGGAGTATTTATTGTGAGAATTAGTTTTACTGGTGACATAATGTGTGAATTACCAACACTTAGAATGGCGAAATCAAATAATGAATATGATTTTAAAGGCATTTTATCAGATTCTAAAATTTTTGAAAAAACAGATTATATTGTGGGTAATCTAGAAACAGTTTTAGCTGGGAAAAAAACTAAATTTTCTAAGGACATCTATTCATATAATACACCTGATACATTTGCAGATGAGATTCTTAGAGCAGGATTTAACCTTCTCTCAACAGCAAACAACCATTGTTTAGATAGAGGAAAAGATGGATTAATCAGAACTATGGAAATACTTGAAGATAAAGGTATAGAATATGTTGGGACAAATTTAAATTCCGATGACAAAAGATATAAGATTGTAGATTTTGGAAATTTGAAAATTGGATTTCTATCATATACTTACGGATCTAATTATAGTATAAATAAAAATAAATTAGACAATGATGACATTTTCCTTGTGAATTTTTTTGAAAATCAAGAATGGATTGATACGAGTAGAAAAGATTTATATTCTAAACTTAAAGATAATTTAATTTCTGCTGAAACAAGAGTAAAAATATTAAAAGTATTGAGAAGAGATTTTAATAGACCCAGAATTGATAACAAATCTTTACAACAATTAAATTCAAACTTAGTAATAGACATACAAGAATTAAAGAGAGAAACAGATTTTATTATAATGTTGATGCACTCAGGTGGTCAATTTAATAAAGAACCAGGAGTATACACCAAAGAATTAGTTAAAGAGTTGGATAAATTAGGTGTAGATATGGTGATTGGAAATCATCCTCATGTTGTACAAAAAACAGATTTTAATTCTGAATTTTTTGTTGCTTACTCATTAGGAAATTTTTTTATTTCTCCTGACACTATTTATTTAATTAATGATAATTTACCGCTGTATTCAATTGTTTTACACATGGATATACTAAAGGATAATAATTATAAAATGTCTTTTTCTATTTCTAAAATTATTAAAATTGGAAAATTTGAAAAAGTTGTAGATACTTTTGAACTTTATAAAGATAAAGAAATCAATAAAATCAAGTTACTTAATGATTGTAAAAAAATTTATGAGACCTTTACTGGAAATAAAGATAAAGATTTTCGTATAAGGAAAGAATACGAATTATATATGGAGAAATAATGATAGATATAAGTGTAGTTGTTGCGGCCTATAATGTAGAAAAATATATAAATCAATGTATAAATTCTTTGTTAGACCAATCTAGCGATAGTTATGAGATTATTATAGTAAATGATGGAAGTACAGACTCAACTGCAAAGATAATTGATTCATTCTCTGGTAATGAAAATATTAAAATTATACACAAGAAAAATGAAGGTGTATCTGTAGCCAGAAACGTTGGTATTGATAATGCTGAAGGTAAATGGCTAACATTTGTAGATGGTGATGATTTTGTTGAATCCAATTTTATAATTAAAATAAGAGAAATTATAAACAATATTGAGTGTGATATGATAGTATTTAATTATAATGCTTACTTCGATTATGATCATAAATTTGAATGCAGTACACTTCCATTTAATGAAGATCAATTTATTAACGAATTCAAAGATTTTTTTCAAAAAAGGATGATTTCGCAATATTATAAAGGTGGAGATGACAGAACAATTGTGTCCTCCGGAACTACCTGGTGTAAGGTAATTAAAAAAGATATTGTTAAAAGGTATAATATAAGTTATAAACCCGGTCTTATAAAAGCTCAAGACACTGTATTTTGGTTGAATATAACTGAAAAAGTAAATGATATTTATTATCTTGATAAATCTCTCTATAATTATAGATTATCTTTTAGTTCAATAAGCTCAGGAAAAAAATTTATAAAAGAAAGTGAAAAAGAATTTGATAAACTTATCAAGGAATATAGAGTTTTTATTAAGAATAAAGATGAATCATTTATAGATGCACTAAATCTTAGATATATTCAGGTTATAATGTGGAATATTGATCACAATTTCTTTAATAAAAGTAATAATATTAAAGTTAGTAATAGAGCTAATTTATTAAAGGATATTTCCAATAAAAAAGATTATAGAGATGCAATAAATGGTGTAAATGGCAAAAATTTACCAACTAGAATTAGAATAATGCTTTATTTTATAAAAAATAATAAGTTTTTGGAATACTATTTTGTTTATAAAATTTATAATTTATTATCAGCATTAAAGAATAAAAGGAAATGAATTTAATTCAGGAGTTATAAATGAAGAAAAGAATTGGAATTATAAATATAGATATAGCTAAATTCTACTTACTGTATTTATTTATGTTTTTAATATTTTTAATACCACCTGCTTCTGAAAAGTTAATATCCTCTAATGTTTATGGATTTATAAAAATTTTTTCTTATTTTTTAATTATAATATATGTTATTTTAAATCTTAAAAAAATAAACTTTTCCTTTTTACTTATGATAGGCTTTAATTTAATTTTGGTTTTATCTACATTTATTAATAAAGGAGAAATAACAGAATCTATTAAACACGCGGTAACAGTTTTAATAATTTG